>HHCFR02800__coassemble_2016_pt1 | contig 15193 bp, 14 predicted proteins | sample HHCFR02800__metabat2_high_PE_036 | metagenome-assembled genome bin HHCFR02800 | reverse complement strand
AATATGTCGCGATATGTGTCGTGTTAATATGCCCCGAACCGAACAGGCTGACGTCCGCAAGTTCTCCCGAGAAGTTGAACTGTTCAAGTATATGCTTAATATCTTCCATATAAATATTCTCCTTTCTAAAATATTAACATAATACATAAACATATGCAACAAAAAAATACCCTGCACACGCTTAATGCAGGGTATTTAAAATAAAATTTATGCTTATTCACTTCTCAGTGCGTCAATAGGACTCATCTGAGCCGCTTTCCTTGCAGGATAAATTCCGAAGAAGAGTCCAACACCGCAGGAGAACAGCAGCGCCACAACAATGAGCCACCATGTAATATTAGGCGTAATATCAATTATCGAGCATGCTGCAAATGCGCCGACTATTCCAATTGTAACACCTATGGCTCCGCCGATAAGGCACAGAATTATTGACTCCGTAAGGAACTGAAGCGTTATCACTCGTGTTTTGGCTCCCAGTGATTTTCGTATGCCTATCTCCCTGGTTCGCTCCGTGACGGAAACAAGCATGATATTCATAACGCCGATACCGCCGACTATAAGTGAGATTGCGCCTACACAGGCGATAAACGCTGTAAGAACAGACATGATGATATCTACAATCTCAACATATGTAGCCATATTCTGAGCGGTATACATACTCTGCGAATAATTGCCGTGAGCGGATTTTAAATAATTGACAGTCGCATTGCCCACTGCGTCGTAGTCATAGCCTTCCTCAGCAATTACAAAAACACTGCTGAGCTGAGCGTCGGCTCCTGTAATCTGTGTAAGTGTAGTACAGGGTATAAACAGCGCCACGACAATATTGTCACTGCCTGTGGAAAACAGATTTGACATAGAGCTTGAGCCGCCCATTGAGCTTGTAAGCTGGTCAATATTAGCAACGCCGCAGATTTTAACCTTCATTGATTTACCGCTGGAGGAAACCGTAATATATTCGTTTGTAACTTCCTCATAACCAAAAGCCATCTCGGCGGAATTTGTACCGATAACAGCTACGGGAGCATTGGCATCATATTCCTCATCGGTGAAAAATCTTCCGTATTCACAGGAATCGGTCAAAGCAAACTGCACATCGCTGTTTACACCCACCAGCATGGCAGTAGCCTCCTTTGCTGACTTGTCTATGGTGGCACGACCGAAGCCCATAAGCATTGGCGAGCATCTCTCAACGCCCTTTACCTTTGTCTTTATATTTTCAACATCATCAAGAGTTATATAGTCATTATCAGTGGCGGAGGTGGCGTCAACACTGACTAACACAGCATTGGAACCCATATCCTCAATAAGCCCTACTATATAATCCCTGACGCCGGTACCTGCTCCGATAATCATGATTACCGAACTGATACCGATTATGATACCGAGCATTGTAAGAAGGCTTCGCATCCAGTTTGCCCTGATACACTTTACAGCGATTTTCAGACTTTCATTAATGTTCACGCTGAAATCTCCTTACTGTTCAACAACTTTTACCTTAAATGTGTCTTCCTCATAATCAGTAGCGGGAGCGGAAATTATTCTGTCGCCTACTTTAAGTCCTGATTTAACCTCATATGCAGAATCCGATACGGCTCCGGTCTCTATCTTTGTTTTAGTAACCGTACCCTCTTCCTCATTATAAACATATACGTATGAACCGGTCTTTTCCAGTTTTATTGATTCAATCGGCACAACAACTACACCGAGATATTCGCCGGTGGCAATCTCAACATCAGCGTCAAAACCTGCAATAATATTTTCATCTGTTTGAGGTATTGACACAGTACATTCAACGCCGGCACCTGTATCGGTAAGGCTTGAAAGACCGCTTATTCCTGCCATAGAGCCGACGCTATCAAGTATGCCGGAAGATGAGCCGCCTGTTGCTGTGGGAGCAATCGACGTAACCTCAGCTTCGTAAGTTCCGTAAGCAGTAGTTACCGTTGCAGGCATACCTACCTTAACCTTATGTACGTCGTACTCGCTAAGGCTTACAGTAACTGCCATTGAGTCAAGATTTTCAAGCTTAATTCCGGTTGAAAGCGCAGTGGTCTGGACACCCGGTGTAACGTCAACTTCTGTTACAGTACCGTCAAAAGATGCAATCCAGCCGTTTTTCATATCTTCCTGCTGCTGTTCAAGAGCATCAAGTGCTGTTTTTGTTGCGTCAACTGCTTTCTTCTGAATATTTACAGTTGTCTGGTCAGCCTTGGCATTATATATTGTATACAATGCTTCTTGAGAAGCCAGCTGTATCTGAGCTGCAGTGAGAGAAACATTCTTTGTATTGGCAACGGAAGTTGCAATGCTTTCAAAATCAATTGCTGCTACGGCAGCGTGAATCATATCAGCCGCAGTTCCGCTGTCAACAAGAAGTGTGGCAGAATCAATAATGCCGTCGTAAACCGCCTGAGAAACCGCCTCTGCCACTCTGTCAGCAATTACGTCGCTGTCAAAAACGCCTTCGTCAAAAGCTTGCGTAATAACGTCGGCAATAATCTCCGTTGTAGTAGCAAGAGTTTCAACGCTGTCCGTAATCTGTGTAAGATTCTGGTTAAGCTCTACCAAAGCCTCGGTAAGAGAACTAATCTCACCGCCCGGCGTAACTGACGTGTTTGGCTTGGTGGTAGTTGTAGTATTTGGTTCGTCTTTGGTAGTTGTAACACGTTTGGTAGTCGTCTTTGCAGTAGTAGCACGTTTTGTAGTGGTGCGTGCTGTTGTGCGCTTCGCTGTAGTTACAAAATCGGACTGATTCTCAAGTCGCTGAATCTCTTTTTCAGTTTCAGCAATCTGGGATTTAAGGGAGTTTGCCTTGTTCTGTGCTTCTTTCTGCTCTTTAACTGCTTCATTGTATGCACTGAGAGAACTGTTGTAGCTTGAGCGAAGTGAGCTTATCTCACTGTCAAGGGACTCGGTTTCAAATGTTGCGAGCACGTCACCTTTTTTTACTTTGTCGCCTGGCTTAACGAAAACTTCCTTTACTGTGGCGACTGTGGCGACTTTATACTCCTTTTCAGTACCTGACGACACCTGACCCGTAAGGGAAACATTTTCATATATATCGTCGGTAGAAATCGTGTAAAGCGACACTTCCTCGCCTCCGGTGGCAGCGGACACACCGAATGCCACGCCGACAATTATCGCAATTACCAGCACAATACAGATAGGTACAATAATTTTTTTCTTGTTTTTCTTTACAGTTGCCATAAAACCAACCTCTGCTTTTATAACTTTTTAATCTGTGTAATACAGTATAATTCCGTATTGTATAATTGTCAATAACAAATTGTAATCTTAACGATTTGTTCACATTATTTTATCGCATTGAGGGCTCGCTGTCCGATATCCTTTCTGTAATGCGCATTTTCAAAATTGATTTTGCCCACGGCATCGTATGATTTTTTAAGAGCTTCTTCAAGAGTATTGCCCAAAGCAGTCACACCTAATACACGTCCTCCGGCTGTTACAAGCTTTGAATCCTTAAGCGCTGTTCCGGCATGGTAAACCGTTACCCCGTCAAGCTGGCCGTTATCAAGACCGGTGATTTCAATTCCCTTGGGATATGATTTAGGATATCCGCCGCTCGCCATGATAACGCAGGCGCAGGCTTCGTCAGACCATTCTATGTCAAGCTCTGAAAGTGTTCCTTTATTGATAGCCTCAAAAATATCCATAATATCTGTTTTAAGACGCGGCAGAACCACCTGAGTTTCAGGGTCGCCGAAACGGCAGTTATACTCAATTACCTTTGGTCCCTTAGGCGTAATCATCAAGCCGAAATACAGGCAGCCTTTGAAAGTTCTGCCCTCGCTGTTCATAGCGTTTATTGTAGGAATGAAGATTTTTTCCATACATTCCTTTGCCACCTCGTCGGTATAATACGGATTCGGAGAAACTGTTCCCATACCGCCGGTATTAAGACCCTTATCGCCGTCAAGCGCCCTCTTATGGTCCATTGATGACACCATGGGTTTTACGCATTTGCCGTCAGTGAAAGCCAGAACAGAAACTTCCGGACCTGTGAGGAATTCCTCAACGACAACATTGTTGCCGGACTCGCCGAAAATTTTGTCCTCCATTATCTCCTTTACTCCGGCTATTGCATCCTCGAGATTTTCGGGGATTATTACGCCTTTGCCCAGAGCAAGACCGTCCGCCTTAATAACAGCCGGAAATTCATTCTTCTCTTTAAGATATGCAATAACGTCTTCGGCTTTGTCAAAGACTTTGTACTGCGCTGTGGGGATATTGTATTTTAGCATAAGATCCTTTGAAAAGACCTTAGAGCCCTCGATAATAGCGGCATCTGCGGTGGGGCCAAATGTGGCAAAGCCTGCTTTATTAAGTGCGTCAACCATTCCCGCTACCAGCGGATCGTCGGGAGCTACTACAACAAAGTCTGCCTTTATGTCGCCGGCAAGCTTTACAACGCCGTCAATATCTGTTGCCGAAACATTATAGCACTCGGCATCATATGAGATTCCGCCGTTACCCGGACAGCAGGCAACTGAATCAACCTTTGGTGACTCCTTAATCTTTCTTATCAAGGCGTGCTCTCTGCCGCCGCCTCCCACAACTAATACTTTCATCCTGATATACCTCCAAAAACACGTTTAGGGTGACAAGCGCCACCCCTGTTTAAATTATTTGTTCTTATTTATAATTCTTGTTTTTTCTTCACCTGTTTCAACATTTATAAAGCGAGTGAAAAGAGAAACTTTATTATCCTCGTTAAGATTATTCCAGATCATTGACGTAAAGCTGTCGATATCGCCGTCTATCTCAACGGGCACTGGCTCGCCTTCAAATGAGGGTATAGGATCCCCGTCACATTTATATGTATGAATAAAGTGACCGATACCTGCGCATGCCGGATATTCATAAAAAAATCTGAGGCACTGCGGCTTACCCATATTTGATTTTAAAATTGAAAGAACATAATCTCCGTTAGGTTTAACTACGCCCGATATCCTCGGCGTATAGTTAGGAGCGTCCGGCTCGTACTCCCTTGTGAGGAGTGCGTGGCGGTAACAGTGACCTTCTTTCATGCAGTCATAGATAGTGTCTGTCTGGTCGCCGTTTGTAACGATGGTTTTTCCGTCAAGCTTAAGCACGGGATTATAGATAATAAGTGACGGGTCCTCCATTTTTGACTCATCGTAAGCCTTAGTACGGATGCCGCCCCTGTCGTTCTTTTCAAAAATACGGTTGCGGCTGTTGACACTTCTGCCCATAATAAAATAAGCGATTACGGCGTTTTTGCCGTCCTTGGTTCTGCCCAGCACGATTCCCCTGCCGGGATATGTATTGGTGCTGAGTTCTTTTTCAAGGGTTGTTATCTCCATATATATCACCTCAGATAATTTGCGTTTTATTTCCTATAATTTTAATTCTTCCCTGGCAAAAGAGCGATACCGCCTGGGGAAGTATCTTCCACTCACACTGCTCCATTACTTTTCTTTGCAGAGTCTGCGGGGTATCGTCATCACTTACCGGCACGGCTTTCTGTGAAATTATCGGACCTGCGTCGCAGTCCTCAGTAACGAAATGCACCGTAGCACCTGTGAGCTTAACGCCGCTCTTTAAAACTTCTTCGTGGACATGAAGTCCGTAAAATCCCTTACCGCAAAATGACGGGATAAGAGCCGGATGAACGTTTATCATCTTCCCCTCAAAGGCTTCCACCACCTGGGAATCAAGAATTATCATAAATCCGGCATAGACTATCAGGTCGGCTTTCTCTTCTATAAGAGCGTCACGCACAGCCTTTGAATAGGCGTGAATATCGTCATAATCCTTGCGGGGAATAACTCTTGTGGGGATACCGTTTTCCTTGGCTCTTTCAAGAGCGTAGGCATCTGGTTTTGAGGAAATCACACATGAAATCCTGCCGTTTTCAATCTCGCCGCGCTTCTGAGCGTCAATAAGCGCCTGAAGATTTGTACCGCCGCCGGATACAAGAACAACAATGTTCATCATACTAATTCCACACCTTTTTCGCCTGTTCTGATTTCGCCGACGATTTTCGCCTGCTCGCCGTTTTCCTCAAGGATACGAACCGCTTCGTCCGCCTTGTCGGCGTCAACGGCAATCATAAGACCGGTTCCCATATTAAATGTATTGTACATATCTCTCTCAGGAATATTGCCGGTCTTTGCTATAAGGTCAAAAATAGGCTTCTTAAAACATTTATCCTTCTCTACAACTGCGGTAAAGCCGTCTTTTAACATTCTCGGCACGTTTTCGTAAAATCCGCCGCCGGTTATATGGCTTATGGCATTTACCTGGATTTTATCCATCAGCGCAAGAAGGGGTTTAACATAAATTCTTGTGGGAGTAATAAGCTCCTCGCCGAGAGTTTTGCCCAGCTCGTCATATTTGACAGCTATAGTCTTTTCGTTTATGTTAAATACCTTTCTTACCAGCGAAAATCCGTTAGAATGTACGCCTGAGGAAGCAACGCCAATAATTGCGTCCCCTGCCTTGAGTCCGTCGCCGGAAACAAGCTTGTCTTTCTCGCCGATACCTACGGTAAAACCGGCAAGGTCATATTCCTCCTCCGGCATAAGTCCCGGATGCTCAGCAGTCTCGCCGCCAACAAGCGCGCAGCCTGCCTGAACACAGCCTTCGGCAACGCCTGCAACTATCTGCTCTATCTTTTTAGGATAATTTTTTCCGCAGGCGATATAATCAAGGAAGAATAACGGTTTTGCCCCTGAGCATGCAACGTCGTTTACACACATGGCAACGCAGTCGATACCCACTGTGTCGTGCTTGTCCATAAGAAAAGCAAGCTTTATTTTTGTACCCACGCCGTCGGTGCCGGAAACAAGGACAGGATTTTTATAATCGCCCACAGGCAGTTCAAACATACCGCCGAAGCCGCCGATACTGCCCATAACTCCCGGGATATTTGTGCGCTTGACGTGGGATTTTATAAGTTCTACGGACTCATAGCCTGCTGTTACGTCAACGCCTGCCTGAGCATAACTTTCGCTGAAACTTTTATTCATATTTAATTCTCCTATATTTCCTTAAGCTTTTCCTGAAGTGCGGCATCCTTTTGGCATACCTGATCTGACATTTCCTGTCTCATTTTCTGAAGCTTTTCCATAAGCTTGTCATCACCAACGGCAATAATCTGCGCCGCAAGGATAGCTGCGTTTTTAGCTGCGTTTACGCCAACAGTTGCCACCGGTATTCCGGGAGGCATCATAACTGTAGCCAGCATTGCGTCCATGCCGTCAAGCACCTTGGATGAGCAAGGAATTCCGATTACAGGGAGTGTAGTTGACGCAGCCAAAACTCCGCCGAGATGCGCCGCCATGCCTGCTGCGGCAATTATAACTCCGAATCCGTTTTCAATAGCCTTTGAAGAAAATTCATAGGCTTGCTTGGGAGTACGATGGGCGCTGATAACTCTTACCTCAGTTTCTATTCCCAGCTCCTTTAACTGCTCGATTGCGGGTGTTACAACAGGCAGATCACTGTCTGAACCCATAATAATGGCAACCTTTTTCATACATACGCTCCTTTATCTTTATTTACATATCTAAATTAATACAGATATTATATATTACGTTCACGTTTTTTTCAATAAGAAAAACAGGTAATTTAATCCAATCAGTCATAAATACTTTCGTCAAGTTTATCGCAGATAAGGAAATTTGACAGATATTCAAAATCATCAGTATCTATTACACCGTCTGCATTGCAGTCAAAGGCGGCATAAAGTTCTTTTTCGTCATCAGGATACTGACCGAACCTCTTTTTCAGAGAAGCAAAATCCTTGGCGTTTATATAACCGTCGTTAATATAATCAAAATTGATAAGGCAAATATCGCCGAGATTCATCTCCATATTTGAATCAGCAGTAATGTCAAACGTCCTGTCCACAGAAAATTCCGTGTATAAACGAAGTTTTTCGTCACCCGGCTCTACATAAAATTCAAACTCGCCGTTTTCATCCGTCATGGTGATATTCTGTTCACCGACGCTGAAAACCGCCGACTGAACCGGAATATTTGAGGGATGAGCGCCGTCCGGGGATTCCATAAGGAGCACTCTTCCTGTAACAAGCACGCCTGTTCTGTCGGTGAAATCAGTCTCAAAGCTATAGCCGCAGTGACTGCACGTATAAATCGTATATCCGCCCTGAGTCAGGGTCGGCTCGACCACCGTCTTGGTATAAAGATGCTCCGTTTCAAGGCTGACAGTAAAATCGCCGGTGGACATTTGGCTGACGCAGTTTACAGTAAAGTAATAGGTATTGCCTGCCTCAAAATAACTGCTTACGGTGAAATTCAAATCATCAAGGGAATTATCGTCATAAACCTCTCCGTCGAACGTACACTTAACGTCCACACTGCCGGTGGAGAAGAAGCTGTAACAGTCGCTTATCTCAGGAGTGAAAATAAAAATCATTTCATCATTGAAGGAATCAGTATAGTACGTGCAATCAATGGACTGCCCTGCTTTCATGACCATTTCATTTATGATATTATAATTCACTATATTGTTTGTGGCATATGTATAGGCAGGAGAATCCCTGTAGATGTTCATAACAAAGTCGCTGTAAACCGAGCCACGCGAATCATCGTAAAACCCGAAGCTGTATGAAAGCATCTGCGCTCTCTTGGGCAGAGTAACGTCCTTAAGTGACGAGCATTTGAAAAACGCCTTTTTGTTGATATAAACACTGCTGTACAAATCCTCAAAAGATACGTTTTCAAGAGATGAGCAGTTTTCAAAAGCTGACGAACCGATTTCTGCCACAGAAGCAGGTATATTCACGCTTTCAAGGGATGTGCAGTTTTCAAATGCCGACATGCCTATCTTCGTTACAGATGACGGAATATTGACGTTTTTAAGGGCTACGGAAAAATAGAAAGCATGGTCGCCTATGGAAACGAGCCCCTGAGGCAGTTCAATCTGAGTTGCGGAATTTATCTGGCTCAGCGAGTAATTGCCGATACTCACAAGAGTCGACGGCAATGAAAAGTCCTTTGCACGAACGTTATAAAAGAAATAGTTTCCGAGTTGGGTTACTCCCTCTTCCACGATTACGTGCTGGATAGTACCTCGCCACAGATACCATGGCTGAGACACATTGTCGTTTTTGTAATCGGGCGTGGCACCGGTTCCGCCCACAGTAAGGGTGGATGAATCAGCGTCGTACATATAGTAAGTGTCCGTGTTGCCGAGCTGTGTTTTGCCGATATCCTCTGTCTGAGCCGCAGCAAAAGACACGGTATTTATACCGGTAAGCAGGCACGTGAACACGCATATTCCTAACAGTAATGAAATTATTTTTTTCAAACAAATCACCGCCGCTTTTATTTTAACATAAATTATTTTTTAATACAATCTGCTTTTTAAGTTTATATTTTAAGTTTATATAATATATAAAACATAGCTTCTAAACACAAAAAAGCCGCCTGTCAGCGTTTGCTGAAGGCGGCTGCCGTTATTTATACAAATTTCTGTTTAAGCATCCATTGCCTTATTAAGAAAAGACTTTAAAATCTCACTTTTAGGATTTTCAAATACCTCTTGAGGCGTTCCGCTTTCCTCAATAACGCCGTTTGCCATAAATATAACCTTGTCAGCCACGTTTTTTGCAAATTCCATCTCATGGGTAACAACTATCATTGTGCTGTTGCCCGTCTTAAGGCTGCGTATAACGTTCAAAACCTCGCCGGTGAGCTCCGGGTCCAAAGCGGATGTAGGCTCGTCAAAACAAAGTATGTCAGGATGCATAGCAAGCGCTCTGGCAATGGCAACTCGCTGCTGCTGACCGCCGGAAAGCTCGCAGGGATATGCCTTTGCTTTTTCCGTAAGTCCCACACGTTCCAAAAGGCTGTGGGCATTCTCCTCTATCTGAGCATGCTTTTCTGACCTGTAATTTTTCGGCAGTCCGTTTGCTTCTTTCTTCTTGCGCTTTATCTCGTCTTTTAAGGCGAGTTTCGGCGCCAGGGTAAGATTATCAATAACCGTATACTGCGGGAAAAGATTAAACTGCTGAAAAACAAGTCCGAAGTGAAGTCTGTTGCGCCTTATCTCCTTTTCGCTGAGGGTACTTTTATCATCGGCGTCCAGCAACACTTCACCGTCAACGGAAATGCTTCCGCAATCGGGGCGTTCCAGGAAATTAAGGCAGCGCAAAAGCGTTGTCTTTCCGCTTCCGGAAGAGCCTATGATAACAAGCACATCGCCCTTATCAAGCGAAAAATCTATACCCTTGAGAACCTCGTTTCCGGCAAAGCTCTTGTGAATATTTTTTACTTCTAAGATTGCCATAATGTTAACTCCTGTAATAGTCCAGCTTTTTCTCAATTCTGTTGAAGAGAATGGTAAGCACTCCGCAGAACAGAAGATAGAAAGCTCCCGTATAGAACAGCGGCCACAAAAGTCCCTCAAGTTTCATGAATTTTTCGCCTGCCCAAATGATCTCGTAAACTGATATTACACGGGCAAGGGACGTATCCTTGACCAGGGTTATGATTTCGTTACTCATAGGGGGTACTATGCGCTTTACCACCTGCATCAATACAACTTTGAAGAAAATCTGAGCCTTTGACATACCCAGAACCTGTCCAGCCTCGTACTGTCCCTTGGGGATGGACTCTATTCCGCCTCTGAAAATTTCGGAAAAATAGCAGGCGTAATTGATAATAAACGCCACTGAAACCGCCACAAACCTGTCGAATACGGTCCATGAGGCAAGCCATGTAATTATTGCGTTAGGATTCTGCATATTTTGCGCCCAGTTGCCCACAAGTCCCGGACCGTAATAAACAATAATCATCTGGAGAACCAGGGGTGTGCCCCTGATTATCCAGATGAAGATTTTAAATATTGCCTTAACGGGTTTGAACTTGCTCATTGAGCCGAAACTTATAAGAAGTCCCAGCGGCAATGCGGCAATCAGGGTAACACAAAACAGCTTGACTGTTGAGGCAAAGCCCTCAAGCAATGCCTGTGTTACTTCCCAGAACATAAATATCTTTACCTTTCAGATATTATTATTTTATAAGACTGATCTCGTATTTCTCAGCAAGAGCGTCGAGAGTTCCGTCGCTCATAAGCTCATCAATAATCTCGTTTACTTTGGCAGTAAGGTCGGAATTCTTTCTGAATGCGATTCCGTACTCTTCAGCTTCAAGCTTAAGCTCAAATCCGAGATTTGCATTGCTTGTACCCTCGCCTGTCATGGAATTAGCCATGGTAAGGTCAATAATACAAGCGTCGCATGAGCCTGAGCTTACCTCAGTAAGTGCAAGCGCCTGTGTGTTAGAAACAACTGTGTTGGTAAGTCCTGCTGCAGCGGCAGCCTTCTCGCCTGCTGAGCCGCCCTCCACTGCTATAGTCAAATCCTTAAGAGATTCAACATCAGTATAATTTGCAAGCTGATCCTGCTTCATAACAACTACCTGAGCATTCTCGGCATAAGGGTCGGAAATGCTGGCTGCTTCTTTACCCTCATCGGTGATTGTCATACCGTTCCAGATACAGTCGATGGATTTTGAATCGAGCTCATTGTATTTGTAATCCCAGTTAATTTCAACAAATTCAACATTAACGCCCAGCTTTTCTCCGACCGCCCGTGCGAACTCGGTATCAAATCCTGTCCACTCGCCGTTTTCATCCATGTAGTTCATGGGCTCGTATTCGGTAATACCTACAACAAGTGTTCCTTTATCCTGAACATACGCAAGGTCGGATTCAGCAGTCGCTGCGTCTGAAGCGCCTGTTGTGTCCTTGTCGGCGGTATCCTTTGAGCATGCCGCAAATAATGATACTACTGAAATCATCATCAGTGCAGCAAGAAATACTGACAAAACTTTTTTCATGATTTTCTTCCTTTCATCAATTCATAAGCCGCAGCGTCACATTAACGCTTTGCCACGGTAATATATTACTTTGTAATTATATCAAAGTTATATTGAAATTGCAACATAAAAATAACAGACGGCAAATACATGCCGTCCGTTATAAAATCACCACTTCTGTTTTGATGATATCTGTTTTATTTCAACCGACTCATCAATATCATAAAACATCTTAAATCTATTCTGCCATAGTTCCTTTTCCAGCTCGGAGCACCACACATATTTGCTGTAAGGAAGCTCTTCAACCTCAACTACTTCAGCGCCGTTAGCGGCTTCTGTCTGTGCTTTTTCCACTCTCTCATTATTGCATACCGCAATAGTTGAGTAAACATAGAACAGGAAAAGCACTCCCACTGCCGAAGTAATAATGAACACCTTGGAAAATTTATTGCATTTTTCCATAAGCTTAGGGCTGAACATACTATAAAATTCCATAGCAAGATAAATCATCATAACATACGGAGCAAAGAAACAGCGGCTGCCTATAGGAGTTACAACAAACAGCGGAGCTATCATACAGCCCGTGCTGCCAAGGATAAAGAGCAGTTTCATTCTGCGAGTACCGTCAACAGGTATCACAAAAACGAACACAATAAATGCCAGTATATAAGCGGCGGTAGCGATGCCCTCGGCAATTATTAAGGATTTAAGTTCCGTCAGGCTGGAAATTCTGATCATAAGAGAACTTGCGGCAAACGCCACCATAACTGCGATACATAATCCGCCGAGTGTTCTCGCTCTTTTCTTAAGCTTTCTTCTGAGGCTTATCCAAATTATTACACAAATTCCCACAAGAAGAATATTCAGCACGAAATTGTTGATAAATCCCTCGGGAACAATAGTTTCAAAATATGCTTTAAGCGCTTTTGCAATAATACCGTCGTCGCTGCCTATGGTTCTGTAATCATCGCTTCCGTCGGCAACCGAACGATAAACGGAATTTGAGAACATCAGCACCGTACCGGCAACTGTGCCGAGAAAATAGGAAATATGCTGGATATATGCTTTCTTAAACTTAACAATGGTAAACACTATAACATATATTGCCAGCACAACATTGTAAAGAGTTAGATGCTCAACAATCAGCGTATTGGCAAATCCCAGCACTGCAAGAGGAATGACGGCGCCGAAGGAGTTCTTAGGCTTTTCATCACCGTAAATGTTATTGACATAATAAATGTAAATAAGCGTCAGGAAGATTGAAGTTGTATAATTGGAAAATCCAGCCGTCCAAACAATTGCCTGCCTGAGTATACCTATGGGCAGGCATACCAAAGCGGTGGTTATAATAAATACACCGTTCTTCTGCTCACCGGTAAGCTTGTTTACAAGTACAATAATTCCCGTCAGGCAAAACGCCATTACAACAGCTTTTAAAATATTTGACCTTGTCAGTGCAAGGACTATCAGGTTGCCGAAATATCTGCCGCTGTAGTTGTCAAACCAATTATCAAGTCTGTCCAGTCCAAGCTGGCTGCCCCAAGCCCAGTCATCGCCGGTATACGGAAACAAAAGGCACAGAAAAAACAGTACTACAAATATTATCCCGTAAAAAGCTAATACTTTTTTATCGGAATTTTTGCTTTTCAATGTGTTCATAATTCTCTCTCCAAGACTTATGCAGTTTTTGTAATTATAGCACAACCGAATCGTCACCGCAAGCCGTCATCAAGAAATTCCGAAGCATTTGCGAGCTACCGTAATACCGCCGTGAGTTTTAAAAATATTTTTCAAAGCATTGCGGATACCGTCAGGCTTTACATTATCTTCGTAAAGATTCACGATAAAATCAGACTCCACAAGAATTTGATAATCAGCCCCGTCAATCATGTTATATGTATGATGATGCGAAACGAGGTAGCACACTCTGTTCACAACATCTTCCGACACTCCGAGTCCTCTCAAAAGCTCCGCTGCCGGTTTGCCACCCTCAGCCTCCTGATATTTTCCGCTGCTGCTGGCGTATTTTTCCTCAGCAGGCTTTATGCCGATATCATGAACCAACGCGGCGCATTCCAGCACAAACATCTCATTTGAATCAAGTTTTTCAAGTCCGCCTATCAGTTTTGCGAAGCTGTGAACCTTGATAAAATGATGAATTCTTTTTGGGTCCCCTGAGTAATAATCTATCATTGAAAGTTTAATTTTTTCTAATAATTCATCGTTTGTCATAATTGCTCTCCGTAAATATCCAAAAAAATATATAAAAAAAGAAACCTACCCTAGTCACTACAGTGACCCCAGCAAGCAAATCGGCGCATTACTGGGATATGAAGCTACTTACTAAAGTAGGAGTCTCCGGAAATTATGATAATTATATCACAAAGATAAAAAAAATGCAAGATACTAATAGAATTTTTATAAACGGTTTGTCCATTATTACCAAAAAACACTTGTTCTGAAAATCCCAAACAACTTATTCAGTGATATTGTTTTAATAAAATTCAAGAAAATTATGCTTAACCGAATCCTTTTTATATCCGATAACAGTATCAAGATTCACATTCTGTACGCTCTTGAAAATATTACTTTCCACCTGGGGATTAGTTTTCTTAAGCTCCCTTATCATATTTTTTATCTCAACGCGTTTTGAAAGATTCTCCATAGGATTAACGGCGCACTGCTCTGTAAATTTACAGGCGCAGTTTAAAAAAGTCAGTCCGTTATAATCCCTCCAGCGCTTTATTTCGTCCTCCCTTATCAAATACATGGGGCGTATCAGCTCCATGCCCTCAAAATTAGTGCTGTGGAGCTTAGGCATCATTGTCTGGACCTGACCGCCGTAGAGCATACCCATGAGTATAGTTTCGATAACGTCGTCGTAGTGATGCCCCAAAGCGATTTTATTACAGCCCATATTCTTTGCCTGATTATAAAGATAACCCCTTCTCATTCGGGCACAGAGATAGCACGGTGATTTCTCAATATGAAAAACGGAATCAAAAATATTTGACTCAAATATTGTCACGGGTACATTAAGCATTTTTGCGTTTTCTTCTATCTGACGCCTGTTGGGCTCGCTGTAACCGGGGTCCATAACAATATATTCAACCTCAAAGGGAAATTTGTTATGCCTTTTTAGCTCCTGAAACAGCTTTGCCATCAGCATTGAATCCTTGCCGCCGGAAATACACACGGCGATTTTGTCGCCCTCGCTGATAAGCTCATAGTCGTTAATAGCGGCTGTAAAGCGGCTCCAGATGCCCTTATGAAATTTTTTGTTGATGCTTCGCTCAACTTCCTTTGCCTTGTCAAAAGTGCCGGACATATAACACCTCGTATTTATGATTTATAAAGGA
>HHCFR02800__coassemble_2010_pt1 | contig 15220 bp, 10 predicted proteins | sample HHCFR02800__metabat2_high_PE_036 | metagenome-assembled genome bin HHCFR02800 | reverse complement strand
CCAAATAAAGACATACAAAAAGCCGTCAGGTCATTAAAGACCTGACGGCTTTATTTTTATGTTATTTTATAAATGCAATATTTACTGCCAAAGCGATTTTATTTTACAACGACAGTTACAACGGACATTGCAGGAACTGAGATATCCGCGTCGCCTGCCGCACCTTCAGCGGTCTTTTCCAAATCATACTTATCGCTGGTAGTATAAACTGAATAATCGCCGGTTGCAGTAAGTTTTGTTACCTCGTCGGTATCCGTATTGTTCACGTAAACGATAACGGTGCTGTTATCCTGATTTACAAAGGCACAGCTTGAAAGAGAATCTACACCACCTGAGCAGGCAACTCTCACGGCACCTTCCTCAATAAATCTTGAGAAATTACCGAGGCACCAAAGCCTTTTTGAAAGCTGGATGTCGCTGTGGTCGTCAGGATTAAGATAAACCAGTCCGTCCGGATAAACTCCGTATGAGCATCCAAGCCACCAATCCCATTCCTTGGCATTGAGGATAGTGAGATCGTCCACAATCACCTTAGCCATGGCAACGCCGTATTCGATGGTCATACCGTTGGTGCCGTTTTCCTCCTGAGATATCAGGTCAAAAACTCCTGAGTTCTCGTCGTTAGTCATCTGGCAGTACTCGGTGCAAACCACGTCATAATTTGAATATTTTTCAGCGATATAATCCGCCGCCTGCTGCTTTGTCTCGGCAGAAGACCAATAAGAATGGAAGCTGACTGTGTCAAAATAATCTCTTAATTTCTTATTTTTGAAAACATATTTCGGTCCTTTTCCGATAATGCAGTCAAGATAAGCGGCGCAAGAGGAATCATCGCCCTCCGCTGAACCGGATTCAAACATTGATATTTTGCAGCCGTTATACTCGACATCCGAGCCTGCAAATTTATCAATCATTGCGTTATAAAGAGCAGTGGCTTCCGTCTTGGAATAATAGCAGCCCTCCTGATTAACGGAATATGTGCCGTCGTCATTATACCAGGCACGCCAATTGTACTGAGGCTCGTTTATCGGCGAAACATCAGTGACCCTATAACCGTTATCAAGGAAATATTCGGCACTGTTATAGCAGAAATCGGCAAACTCGTCATAATTCGACTCGTCAAGATTTGTAACCCAAGGAGCGTTTTCATCCTCTTCCGCCGAGCAATATCCTGCGCCATTTTTAGTCAGGCTTACCGGAGCGCTGTTACAAAACAGGGTGACCCTGAGGTCGTCGCCTGCAAACTCCCTGGCAGCGGCAAGACAGTTCTGAGCCGCACGGTCCTTGCTGAAATCATATGAACCGTCCGCCTGAAGGAAGCATTCAGTGCTCCTGTTTTCTGTCAGTATATGTTCGTCGCCCTTTGAGCCTGCGCCGAGATTATATCTGTATATATTGAGTCCGATGCCCTTTTCGCTGTCATATAGATATGAAATAATATCCTCATAATTCTCCCATTCGCCGACATCCTGGCTCCACCAGCATGCGGATGCGCCAAATCCGTTCATGGTCTGATACGTGACTGAATCGTCGATAACCGTTATTCCGGTGCCGCTGTTATTAGCAACGCTCTCGCTTTGGTCATACGTCCTCTTAGAGTCAATCCCGACAACGCCTAAAAAGATATACAAAAGCACGCCGACAATTACCACAATCAGTGCCAGAACTATGCCAATAATAAGCTTGTTGCTCTTTAACATATTTTCACCTCTGATAGCACAGACGGCGCAAGCCGTCAGTTAATACGGTTAAACGCCTGAATAAGCGTTGAATCCGCCGTCAACGGGGATATTGACACCGGTTATAAATCCGGAATACTCCTCGTCGCAGAGGAAGAGCAGTGTGCCTGAAAGTTCCTCCGGCTCGCCAAACCTGTCCATAGGAGTAGCCGCAAGAATTTTGCCGGTTCTGGCAGTTGGGGTTCCGTCTTCGTTCCAAAGCAGAGTTTTATTCTGCTTTGTGGAGAAAAATCCGGGAGCAATGGCATTTACCCTGATACCCAGCGGCGCAAAATGAACTGCCATCCACTCGGTGAAATTCTTTACCGCTGCTTTTGCGGCACTGTATGCCGGAATACGGGTAAGCGGACGAAAAGCGTTCATAGAAGTTATCATGATAATTGTGCCTTTCTCCTTCTCCGCCATATCCTTGGCAAAAACCTGAGTAGGAATCAAAGTGCCCAGGAAATTAAGATTGAACACAAAGCTGATACCATTTGGATCAAGATCAAAAAATGTTTTGATATTTTCATCCTTTTGAACAAGGTCAATCTTTTCAAGAGTGTCCTTAGTGGTAGAACCTTTCGGATTGTTTCCGCCGGCTCCGTTAAGCAGGATATCACAGGTTCCTAACTTTTCATTTATCACATCTCTTGCCTGATTCATAGAATCCAAGTCAAGCACGTTGCAGCCCACGGCGATAGCCTGTCCGCCAGCAGCGTTTATTTCATCGGCGCATTTTTGAGCAGCCTCCTCGTTGAGGTCAAGAACTGCAACCTTGCAGCCCTGCTGGGCAAGAGTCTTGGCAAAAGCGGCGCAAAGTACTCCGCCGCCGCCGGTAACAACCGCTACTCTGCCCTTTAAATTATCATGTTTAAACATCTTGTTTTACTTTTCCTTTCTGCTTTTTTCTACTGCTTCCCACAAACCGTTGAGATAGCATACTCCCAGCGCTCTGTCATAGAGTCCGTAACCTGGACGGGCAACCTCGCCCCATATCATTCTGCCGTGGTCGGGGCGAACATATCCGTCGAATCCGACCTCCTGCAAAGCCTTAACTATCTCATACATATCCAGTGAGCCTGCGGCGCTTTCGTGAGCAGTTTCGTTAAACCACTGGTTATTTATGGAAACATTGCGCAGATGAGCAAAATATATGCGGTCTGATGCGGCTTTTATAATATCCACTATATCATTGTCAGGGCTTGCGCCGAGGGAACCAGTGCAAAGCGTAATGCCGTTATACTTGCTGGGCACCATATTAAGAAGCTTTTCAATAGCTTCTTTTCCTGTAATAATTCTCGGCAGTCCGAAAATCGGCCAGGGCGGATCATCGGGATGTATCGCCATTTTAACGTCACATTCCTCGCACACCGGCATAATAGCGTCAAGAAAATATTTAAGATTTTCCCAAAGGTCATCAGCGGTAATGCCCTTGTATTTTTCAAACAGCTCCTTGATCTCGCCCATGCGCTCGGTTTCCCAGCCCGGCATAGCGTAACCGTTTGAATTGTCGTCTATCTCCCTGAACATATCCTCAGGTGACTTGCCCTCCACCTGCTTACCGTCATAGCAAAGGCAGGTTGAGCCGTCGGGCAACGGCATATAAAGGTCCGTTCTTGTCCAGTCGAAAACCGGCATAAAGTTATAACAAATTACCTTTACGCCAACTTTGGCAAGATTTCTGATTGATGTTTTGTAATTCTCAATCAGCCTGTCGCGGGACGGCAGGCCGAGCTTGATATCTTCGTGCACATTTACACTTTCTATACACTCCATAGTAAGCCCGGCGGCAGTAATTTCATCATACATTTTCTGCACGTCGTCCATCTCCCAGGCTTCGCCTGCCGGAAGATAGTGAAGCGCCGGAACAACGCCGGTAACTCCGGGTATCTGCTTAATCTGGCTAAGGGTAACGGTATCCTTGTCGCTGCCAAACCAGCGGAATGTCATCTGCATGTTTTTCAGCCTCCTTGTTTTTTTTATTTAACAAATTTATTTTATCATATCGCATAATCCCTTTCAAGGCAAATTATGATTTTCTTCTTACGATATATGAGGCACTGAGGACGCATTTGTCCGCATCCATTTCGTGACTTTCGGTCTTATTGATTATTTCAAACCCGTCAAATTCGCTTTCTTCACTATAGGTCATTTTCTTCTGTGCCAGCTCAAGGAGCTCACTGTCGCTGAGCATCCTCGCTGTTGACTGAAGATACTGCTCACGCGTGGTGGTGATGCCGATGGGAAGTTTTGTATCCTTAACAGTCAGCCAGGTTTCGCTCTCCTGGGATATATCGCCGGTTTTCTTGTTAAAATAAAGCGGTATATCGGCATTGAAAAAGTGAATACGGCTATAATCCTTAACGCCCTTAACGGTTATGTCTTTCTGCTCTCTGTATGCCACCACCTGGAGCTCTTTTCTGAAAACGTTTATGCCCTTGAGCTTATCCTCGTCGCCGTCCTTGTCGGCGGTACGCACCTCATTTATTTCCACACGTGCCGTTGAGCCGTTCTTATTTATGTGCACCCACGATATTTCCTCAAAATCGCTCATCATATTCCAGCACACATCGTCCCTGCTGACGCTGCTCCACATCACGCCGGGGCTTATATTGTTGTCCTCAAGCCAGGCATACATAGTGGTATCGCTGATTTGCTCATTGCCGACTATCTCAACATTCCAGATAAAACAGCTGAGAAATGAAACGATAACGGTAAACGCCAGCATGCCCACAAAAAATCCGATACGATTCTTCAGCGGAAGCAGTAAAAAGGGCAGACCTTTTCTTTTGATTACCCTGACTTTTCCGCCGTGGCGAAAAGCGTAATGATGAAGCTTCTTATAAGTTCTAAGGTTACAGCAGGCGTCAAAGCCGTCGGAATCAGCCGCAACGTCACGTATCTGTATACCGTCGGAAAAACACTCCGTAAGAAAATTCTCGGCAAAGCCGCCTCTAAACGAAAAGCGAACATAGCCGAAAATCCATCTAAACAACCAGGTCAAGACGAAAACTCCATTGAAATAATATTGCCTTCCACTACTGCTCCCTCTCTGGTAAATGAATTTATGTGAAGGTCATCGCCGAAAAACGTGATTATCTGCGAGCCGAGGCTGAGGGTTATTTTGTCGTTTGAGTATTCCACTATGCTTTGCAGTCCGTCCACAAGACATTCGCTGCCGTTCATTTCAATCCTTGGCTTTCCGAAATAATAATCACAGGACTGGGGCACAATTTTTTCCTTAAGCTTTACCTTTTTCATTTTATCACCAGTAAATTCTATGCAGCCGAGCGTGATAAAAGAATAGATCAGGTCAGAATATTCCGACCTGATCCTGATATTTTATATTTACTATATAGACGATAAATATTTGAGTTATAAAATCATTGGGGCATATCCGACTGATTCTGCTCCTTAATATACTGCTTTGCCTGCCTCATAAGCTTAAGGGTTTCCCTGAGTGTTTCAATATTTGACTCCTCAGCTGTCAGTTTGACCGCAATATACGGCTTTTTGCCGGCGGAAAGAGTAACTCTGCCCTTCATAAAGGCATTGAGCATAGCAACTGTTTTAAGCTCCACATCCGGCGAATAGAAAAGAAGTGAGCCGTTTCTCTGCACCACGTCGGTAATATTGAGCTCAACCGCCGTATTCCTAAGCAGCGCAATCTCGATAAGTCCCCACACCGCCCCGGGCGGAGAGCCGAAACGGTCTGTAAGCTCATTATATACGTCATTGGCGTCATCATCATTTCTGATATTGGCTATGCGCTTATACATTTCAAGCCGCTGGGCCGTGGACGAAATATATTCCTGAGGGATATGAGCGTCGATAGCAACGTCGATAAGGCACTCTTTTTCCTCGGTCTCCTCTTCCTTAATCTCGCCCTTTTCCATAGCCACAGCCTCGCCGAGGAGCTTAAGATACATATCGTATCCGACAGCCTCCATATGCCCGTGCTGTCTGTTGCCAAGAAGAGAGCCTGCGCCTCTTATTTCAAGGTCACGCATAGCAATCTTAAATCCTGAACCGAATTCCGTATATTCCCTGATAGCCTCTAATCGCTTAGTGGCAATGTCGGAAAGCTCACGTCCCCTGGTAAAGGTGAAATATGCATATGCCCTCCTTGATGACCTGCCTACCCTGCCCCTAATTTGATGCAGCTGAGCAAGCCCCATTCTGTCGGCTTTTTCTATTATGAGGGTGTTGCAGTTTGGCACGTCAACACCTGTTTCAATAATGGTGGTGCACACAAGGATGTCAATCTCGCCGTTTAAAAGCTGGTTCCACACGTTGGAAAGCTGTTCTTCGGTCATTCTGCCGTGGGCGATACCGACTCTTGCCTGAGGCAGGGATTTCTTGATATGCATTGCCTTGTGCTCAATGGTGTCGATACTGTTATGAAGATAATAGCACTGGCCGCCCCTGTTTATCTCCCGCTCCATTGCTTCCATGAGGATATCGTTGTCGTATTCGATAACATACGTCTGAACAGGCTGTCTTTCGCCGGGGGCTTCCTCCAGCAGGCTCATATCACGTATGCCGCTCATCGCCATATTAAGGGTTCTCGGAATAGGTGTGGCAGACAGTGTAAGAACATCTACACGGGGGAATTTTTCCTTGATTTTTTCTTTCTGTGCCACTCCGAACCGCTGTTCCTCGTCAACTATAAGCAGTCCCAAATCCTTAAAGCTGATATTCCTGCCCAGGAGTTTGTGCGTTCCTATAAGAACATCCACATTTCCGTCGGCAAGACGCTTTAGTATTTCCTTTTGCTTTGACGGTTTAACGAATCTTGATATCATTTCCACATTAAGGGCATATGGCTCAAACCGCTTTAACGCCGTCTGAAAATGCTGCATCGCAAGCACCGTTGTGGGCACAAGAATGGCGCACTGCTTACCGTCCGTTACGCATTTGAACACGGCTCTCAGGGCAACCTCCGTTTTGCCGAATCCAACATCGCCGCAAAGCAGTCTGTCCATAGGCGCCGATTTTTCCATATCGCCCTTGATTTCCTCACTGCATCTGAGCTGATCGTCGGTTTCCTCATACTCAAACCTAAGCTCGAAGTCACGCTGAAGGTCGCCGTCAGGGGAAAAGGCAAAGCCCTTGGTGCTCATTCTCTTGGCATAAAGGGCAATAAGCTCCTTCGCCATATCCTTAACTGAGGAGCGGACTCTCGATTTTGTCTTTTTCCAGTCAGCTGAGCCCAGGCGGTTGATTTTAACACGGCTGTCCTCGCCCGGTCCTATATACTTTGACACCAGGTCAAGCTGTGTTACAGGCACGTAAAGCGTGTCGCCCTTGGCGTAACTGATTTTAATGTAATCTTTTTTTACCTTGTTTATTTCCAGAGCGTTTATGCCCTCAAACACTCCGATACCGTGAACATTGTGTACAATATAATCTCCCACGTGAAGCTCGTCAAGGGAATGAAAAGCATTCTTGGCAGGAGCTTTTTTCTTTTTCTTTGAGCTTTGATTAGACCTTGAATGGGTCATCAAAGCAAATTTTATCTGGGAGAACTGAAATCCGGCAGGCATTGTGCCCGTTATTACGTTTATCGCCTTTTGCCGGAACTCCGACGGATATTTGTCAAAAAATACCGAGTCATATCCCATATCCCTGATATCCTCGGCAAGGGCTCTTGCGGCTCGAACTGTGCCAGCCATAATACAAATAGTATATCCGCCCTTGACAAGTCCGAACAACTCGTCCTTAAGCTGTGAAAGCGTACCGTTCCAGGGATTGAAGCTCTGCAAAGTAAAGTTTGCAAGATATTTAACCGGGGTGTCAAAGCTGCCCCTGGGAAGCGAGTCCATATATACGGCGTTATCTTTTTCATAAACAGCCGTAAGTTCGTCAAAATTCAGCGAGAATTTATCAAGCCCCTTACAAAGGGTACCGTCCTCCACAAACCATTTCAAATCCTCGGTATTCAGGCGTTCCTGCTTAAGGCATCGCTCTTTTACCCTGGCGCTTTCCACCACAAAAAGTTTGCCCTGAAAATAGTCAAACACACCCTTTGACTCATAGCAAAGCGGCAGATATTTGTCAAGGCAGTTAATCTGCTGAGCGTTTCTGAGTTTATCGCAGTCGGCATAAAGCTTCTCGCGAGCCTTGATTGCTTTGCCCTTAAGCGACGAAGCAACTTTTTCAATTTTCATTGCCAAGTCTTCGGCGCTGTCGAAAAGCACCTCATTTGCAGGTGTTATACTGATAAGGTCAAGGCTTTTGTTTCTACGCTGAGTATAAATATCGAAGGAAGATATGGTATCAATACTGTCTCCCCAAAGCTCAATTCTCACCGGCTCATCAAGATATGCCGGGAAAATATCAATGATTCCGCCTCTTACGGCGAACTGACTTGTGCCGTCCACCTGGTCATATCTGACGTACCCAGCGCTGACCAGCATTTCTTCCAGCGCAGTCACATTGATTTCATCGCCCACGGACAGCGTGAAGCTTCTTTTCTTCAGCTCCTCAGGGGGCATGGTGTACTGGCACGCTGCGTTTGCAGACATTACTACGGCGGAAAAATCTCCGCTAAGTAAGCGGGAAAGAACGCCGAGCCTTATATGCTCGAATTCACGGCTGACTCCGGCAACCTCAACAAATGTAAACTCCCTTGACGGATAGAGCAGCACCCCATCCTGAAGCTGGGAAAGGCTCTCCTGCATACGAACGGCAGTTGCCTCGTCAGGAGTTATAACAAATGCTTTTGAGCCTTCCTCGCATATCGAGTGGATAACCATACATTTTGCAATATCTGGAAGACCTATAGCCCCGACGGGAGAATTGAGGGTATCAATACTCCTGCCGAGGCCTGCAAAATCTTTACTCTTATTAAATTCTTTTGAAAAACAGGACATACCGTCTGCCCCTTTACGAATTATATAAATTCATCGCCTTGTCAATCTCGTCACTGACAATAAGGCGAACTGCTTTCGTACTGTTTTCAAGGGCGGTTTTAAGGTCTTTTTCAAGCTCTGCCGGAAATCTTCCCAGCACCCACGCCGCCAAATCATATTCAGGATTAGGCTTTTTGCCCACACCTATTTTAACTCTTGGAAAATTCTCGCTTCCTAAATGGCTGATTATACTTTTTATGCCGTTGTGACCCCCTGCCGAGCCCTTGCGGCGTATGCGTGTCTTGCCCACGTCCAGCGAGATATCATCATACACTACAATAATTTTTTCAGGCGGCACCTTATAAAATTTTGCCGCTTCTCCCACCGCTTCGCCGCTGGCATTCATCATAGTCTGAGGCTTCATAACAAGACACCTTTTGCCGCCTATGTTCACATCGCTGACAAGAGCATGGTGCTTGAGCCGCTTGATATCAAAGCCCTCTTCAATTGCCAGTAAATCCATTGCCAAAAAACCGGCGTTATGGCGTGTCATCTCATAACGTGCGCCGGGATTGCCGAGCCCCACTATAATATAATCGTATGAGGCACTGTTAAATTGTTTCTTCCTGGTCAGAAACATTTTCTTTCTCCGTTCTTTTTACAGTACAAAAAAGCGTGCAATAGCATTCAGCCGGTGCACGCCGTTTGTAAAATCAACAAACAGATTACTCTGTTTTTTCAAATTCGCTGAAGAGTCTTTCCTCATCAGGAATTTCAAAATTATACATATTTTCGTCCTTGATATGGTTCTTGATGAACTTATCCCTGTCAAAGAGCTCATCTGCCTTAACTTTCCATGCCTTAGCGGCTGCTATAGTTTTGTCAAACAGCTCGTTGGCACTTTCCGGATTTTCCATCTCAGTTGAATAAGCGCCGGTTTCGCTGACCATTTTACTGATAGCTCCCGGATTATCGAGCACCGGACAAGGGCGAAGCATATTGTTGTTAAACGGCTGATTTTTCTTATAAGCCATAAACAGCGGACTCTTAAGAGCGTCAAGAACAGAACAGTTCTTGATATTAACATTTGAATAGTGAACAAAGGCACAAGGCTCGCAGTCGCCGTTTGCATTAATATGGAAATAATGTCTGCCGCCGGCAATACAGCCCTGTACATATTCGCCGTCATTCCAGAAATCAAGGGCAAAAATCGGCTTAGTATGTCTCCACTCATGCATTTTCTTATACATAGTGGCACGCTGCTCGGGTGATACCATAAGATCGGTAACAGCGCCGTTACCTGTGGGCATATAGGTAAAGAACCATGCAAACATTACGCCCTGGTCGATAAGCCAATCCATATATTCGTCAGAAGCAAGCACGTCGGTATTCTTGCTGGTATAGCAAAGTGACGCACCGAAGGGGATACCCCTGTCTTTAAGGCGCTTCATTGCAGCGGTACATTTTTTGAATGTGCCCTCGCCGCGTCTGAAATCGTTTTCCTCCTCGTAGCCCTCAATTGAGAATGCCGGAAGGAAGTTACCTACTTCGCCAATCTCATCGGCAAAGCTGTCGTCAATAAGAGTTCCGTTTGTAAAGCTCATAAAGATACAATCCGGATTCTCTCTGCAAAGGCGCATAATATCGTTTCTTCTGATAGTGGGCTCGCCGCCTGTGTAAAGATACATATATGTGCCAAGCTCTTTACCCTCACGGATAATTTTAGCCAGTTCATCATAAGAAAGCTGACTGTTCTTGCCGTACTCGGCAGCCCAGCAGCCCGTGCAATGAAGATTGCAGGCAGCGGTGGGATCCATAAGAATAGCCCAAGGCACGTTGCAGCCATGCTCTTCGATAGCCTTCATTCTTTTTGAATAGCTGTTTATTGCAACATTGAGGGCAGGGGGAACAAGTTTTTCCACCACGTGCTCGTTTGTATCGCAGATAAGCTTCTTTGCAAATATCATCCAGTTATTGTTCGGATCGTCCAGCACCTTATGAAGTCCTGCGTATGTACTTCTGTTTACCTTCTTCACATCAGCCATTTCAAGCAGGCTTAAGATTTTAGGTGCATTATTAAAGAAGTCCTTACGCGCATACTTAATAGCATTTTTAATTGCAATAGTCATTGCGGTTTCTTTTAATGATTTCATACAAAATCCTCTCTTATCATTACTGCGCCGGGGCATAAGTTCACAGGGCGCTGCAAACATCTATACGATTACTATTAAGAAATATATTCCTTTTAAATAAAAATGTCAAGTTAAAAATTCCTTTAGAGATACTCCTTCAGACAACACCGTTAGAATCTTATCTGGAATTTGAGCCTGTATGTTCTGTCTGTTTTGTTCTTATAAATTTCACTGCAGTGAGCGCCCCAACTGTCACGACCGCCGACTCCCTGCTGTCTTGAAATCAGTCGGAGAACGGTCTTGTTATATTCGGGGAGCTCCTTCTTGTGCCAAGCTTCCTCAACCTCTTTAGGCAGATAATGGCATACGTTCATTTCCATCTGCGGCTCGGCAATTACTGAAAATACTTTTTTCTTTCCGACTATGGTAGCATACCTGACGCCGGTGCGGTTGCCGCACTCCTGAGGCTTAAGATAATCAACCCACATATCATTTACGGTGGTTGTGTAAAGACCTATCTTTGAGCCGTTGCAGCGGTCAATATAATTTTCCTCAGGACCTCTTCCGAGATATGTAACGTCCTCAAAATCCTTTGGCAGTTCAAACAATACTGATACCTCAGGAATCTCCGGCAGAGTATCGTCGGGAGTAAACTGAAGATCAACCTCGATGCCTTTTGAAGTTATTGTGAAAATAACCTGTGCCTTGCTTTCCGGCTGGGTGCATACTGTTGCTGTGCAGGTTACTACGACTTTTTTGCCGCCCTCAAGTATCTTATAATTGTAGATAGACCATTTTGTATTATTGAAAATTCCCGGAGTATCTCCTGCATCTCTCCAGCAGCCGAGTCTCGAACCTGCACGGTTACCCCTGTCGTTATCCGTTAGGGCTCTCCAGAAATTAAGTCTCATAGGAGCCTGGAGCAGTTCTTCGCCGCCCACTTTGATGGATGCAAGCTGATTTCTCTCTCTTCTTTCAAATCGGATATTTACATCGTCTGAAATTATTCTCAGAGAACCGTATGTATCATTGACAACAAGCGGAGCTTCCGTTTCAAGCTCATCATATGTGTTTTCAAACTCATTTATTACAAACTGCTCCCAGGCAACAACGTGACCTTCGCCGCACCAGGAGGTGTCGCTCTTGGTTCTGAATTCCAAATCGAGGTAGCACTCTGTACCGTTAACTCTGCTAAGCTCAAGGTCAACAACCGTCTTTTCGCCGGGAGCGGCTTCAACCGTGGCGGTACCGTCACACATTATGCCCTTGTCGGAGCTGAGCTTCCAATAAAGCTCATACTGGCTGAGATTAGTAAACATAAATTTGTTCTTTATCTCGATAATGCCCTTTTGAGCATCAACGGCATTGAAATCCACGTTCTGATAAAGTTTCTTGATCTCGGTAAGCTTAGGAGTAACTTTTCTGTCACCGAAAAGAAGTCCGTTGCCGCAGAAATGACCGTCATGGGGATTCTCACCGAAATCTCCGCCGTATGCAAGATACTCAGTGCCGTTTTCGTCAGTGGTGAGGATACTCTGGTCCACCCAGTCCCAAACGAATCCGCCCTGTAAGCAGGGATATTTGTCCCAAAGCTTAGTATACTCGTCAGTAGAACCGCAGGAGTTACCCATTGCGTGGGTATATTCGCAGAGAATAAACGGTCTGCCGTCGCGTTGAGTCAAAGCATACTCTTCCAGTTCCTCAGCGTAAGGATACATTCTTGACTTAACGTCGGAAAGTTCATCCTCGTCAGGCGCTCTCCAGCATTCATAGTGAACAAATCGTGTGGGGTCCGTCTGCTTGATGTACTTGTACATTTTCTTTGGAATTTCTCCGCCAAGGGATTCGTTGCCGAGAGACCAGCAGACTACGCTTGTAATATTCTTGTCACGGTTATATGTTGCCTTAATACGCTCCATACACGCCTTTTCCCATTCGGGACGTGATGCAGGAAGCTGAGGACAGCCGATTATGGTTGACCATCCGGTGCCGTGAGTTTCCATATTATTCTCGTCTATTACATAAAGTCCGTATTCATCACAAAGCTCAAGGAATCTCGGACAATTGGGATAATGTGAGGTACGGACAGCGTTCATATTGGATTTCTTCATCAACTCAATATCATAGCGCATAACTTCTTCCGTCATATATCTACCGGTTTTGCAGTCAAATTCATGCCTGTTCGTGCCCTTGAACACAACCCTCTGACCGTTTATACGGATGATACCCTCTTTAATTTCGACGCTTCTGAAGCCAATTTTCTGGCTGATATACTCAATCGGTACTCCGTCATTCTTAAGAGTCAGCACCAATGTGTAAAGATACGGACTCTCTGACGACCATGGCTTTACATTGGTAACAATTGCCTTGAGAGCGGTATTATGGTCCTCGTCGGCATACTGGGTGTCAAGCGCAACTGTTTCGCCGGAGGCATCAATTATACTCATATCAATGCTTAGGCTTTCATACGTGCCGTTTGTCTTTACATTCACATTAACATATCCGTCGCTGAGCGTAACATCAGGCTGGGCGACAACTGTAAAGTCCCTTATGTATTCCTTTTCGGTGGTGTAGATATAAACGTCACGGAAGATACCGCCAAGGCGCCACATATCCTGGCACTCAAGCCATGAGCCGGTACACCATCTGTAAACCTCTACACCGATAGTGTTAGAGCCCTCTTTAAGATATTTCGTTATATCAAACTCACTGCGGTGGAAAGTGGATTCTGAATATCCGATTCTTTCGCCGTTTATGTAAAGATAAAATGCAGATTCAACACCCTCAAAACAGATAACAACTCTTTTTGAAAGCAGGGTGCGGTTAACGTGTATTTTCTTAAGATAGCAGCCCACGGGGTTATGCTTTGTGGGAGCATTTGGCGGGCAGATATCCTCGCTTCCCTCCCATGGATAGCGGACATTGCAGTACTGGCTCTGGTCATATCCCTGCATCTGCCATGAACACGGAACTATAACCGTATCCCAGTTATGAGAATCGTAATGCGGCTGAGCAAAATCAGTAGGCTTGTAAGCGTAATTTTTATAAAGTTTGAATCTCCATTTGCCGTTAAGCAGCTTGCAGCGTGAAGACGCATAGCGGTCCGCCTTTTTAGCCTCCTCAAAGGTATCGTAAGGCATAAAGGTGGCGTGCTGCGGCAATTTGTTGACTCCCACTATTTCAGGATTTGACTGCCATTCAGTGTATCCGTCAATAAAATTTCTTTCCATAGTTTATTCTCCGTATTAATATAATCCGTATAAATTATAGTATTTATTATCTTCTGTGAATTTTGCCTTCTTGGTACCCCTCCTGCTTAAGAGCGACAGTGATACTTCGCAGCATGATTACCATGTCAAGCTTAAGCGACCAGTTATCGCAGTAAAGCTTGTCATATCTTATTTTTTTCATCAGCGATATTTCGTCCCTGCCGTTTATTTGAGCCATTCCGGTAAGTCCCGGTCTGAAACGGTAGATTCCGTATTCGAGCCTGAGCCTGTGCGCCCTCATCTCTGATGAGATAAGCGGCCTCGGTCCCACAAAGCTCATATCGCCTTTAAAAATATTCCAAAGCTGTGGCAATTCGTCAAGACTTGTTTTCCTGAGAATCTTGCCAACTTTTGTAATATACTGTTCAGGATTTTCCAGCTGCCCGGTAGCAACATTGGGCGTATCATTCTTCATCGTCTGAAATTTATATATTTTGAACGGTTTTCCTCGTCTGCCCCGGCGCTCGTGTGAAAAAAACACGCTGCAATTAGGAGTGAGTATATTGGCTATACATATCAAAAGGAACAGCGGTGATAAAACTATCATACCAAAAAGCGACATGACAATATCAAACAGCCTCTTGAATTTTGTAGGGCCGAAATATTTTTTAAAAAAATCTTTCATTGCAACTTCCTTGTAAAGCGGCGTTAAATTCATCTTCCGTGCCGCCTGTACCCTGTAAAATATATACCCGGCAGGCAGGACCGGCGCCTGACTAAGCCGAGATTAAAAATCATCGAATTCAACATAATGTGCTTAATTTTGTTGATTATACCACATATAATTAAAATATGCAATTTTTTTATAATAATTTTAATTAGTATTGCCAAAATTATTTTTATTATATATAATTAGTTGGTAAAATTTTTAAAGGAGCTTTTAGTATGAAAAAAACCTTATCCTTGGTCCTTGCGCTGATACTGTGTCTAAGCTTTACTGCCTGCTCAGGACCAAATGCAGAAATGACAGAAGAAAACATCACCGAAACGGTTGCAACGGTTGAGACCGCTCTCAAGGAATTTGACACCGAAGCCCTTGACAAATACGTGGACTCAGCTACTCTTTCGGTAATTATAAAATATGCTGATGAGCACGAGCAGTTTTCACAGCTGGGAAAGGCAATATTTGAAAATCTCGAATTAGAAGTTAAGGAAATAGACATTGATAACAAGACAGTAACCGTTACTGTAAAGAACAAGGATCTTTCCGAGGCAACCAGCGAATTTGCTGAAAAACTTCAGAG
>HHCFR02800__coassemble_1900_pt1 | contig 16034 bp, 15 predicted proteins | sample HHCFR02800__metabat2_high_PE_036 | metagenome-assembled genome bin HHCFR02800 | reverse complement strand
CTTCTTGTCAATCGCCTTGGCAATTATCTTAAGCTGGTGGTCGTGCTAAAGCATTTCACGGCTGATATTCAGGCTCAGATCCGCACTGTCAACAAGTCCCTTTACAAAGCTGAAATAATCCGGAAGCAAATCAGCGCATTTGTCCATAATCAGCACGCCGTTGGAATAAAGCTGCAAGCCCTTTTCATATTCCTTGCTGTAGAAATCATACGGCGGATTCTGAGGGATGAACATAAGGGCGTCAAAGGTTGCCTGGCCCTCCGTCTTGGTATGAATTACCGCCATCGGGTCGGTGTAATCCATAAACTTTGACTTGTAAAATTCGTTGTAATCCTCGGGCTTTATCTCGCTCTTTGACTTTCTCCAAAGGGGCACCATGGAATTAAGCGTCTCTGTGCTGAGCTCGGTGATATATTCGCCCTCCTTGTCAGGATCCGGCACCTGATGACTCATCTCCATAACGATTGGGTAGCGGATATAATCGCTGTATTTTTTAACCAGCTCGTCTATTTTGTACTGCTCAAGATACTGGCTGTAGTCCTCGTTCTCGGTATCCTCTTTGATATGAAGAGTTATTACTGTACCGGCGTCTTCCTTGTCGCACTCCTCAATGGTGTATCCGTCCGCACCTGAGGATACCCATTTGTGAGCAGTATCATCGCCGAACGCCTTTGACACTACCTCGACCTTGTCTGCCACCATAAATGACGAATAGAAGCCAACGCCGAACTGACCTATAACGGAAATATCCTGAGCATTCTCATCGTCTGCATTCTCATTTTTGAAATTAAGCGAACCGCTCTTTGCGATAGTTCCGAGGTTACTTTCAAGCTCCTCGGCAGTCATGCCGATACCGTTATCTGTCAGCGTGATTGTACGGTTTTCCTTGTCTATGTCAATTTGAATTTTGAAATCGTCCTTTGAAAGTTTAACGGCATTGTCCGTCAGTGATCTGAAATACAGCTTGTCTATAGCGTCAGATGCATTTGAAATAAGCTCTCTGAGGAAGATCTCCTTGTGAGTATAGATTGAGTTAATCATCATATCCAGGAGTTTTTTTGACTCCGCTTTAAACTGTTTTTTTCTCATCTGAATCATCCCTTGTGTAAAATTAGCACTCATTACCTCCGAGTGCTAATTTTATTATAGTACTTATTTTTAAATTGTCAATACCTACATGAAAATAATTCCAAAACAAAAAGAGCGGCACAAGCCGCCCTTTGCTAATCGTATAAGATTTAATCGTCTGCAACAAGATTTTTTAAGCTTACATCCATAATCGGTGCAGAATGAGTAAGCGCACCGCAGGATATGTAGTCAACGCCCAGCTCGGCAATCTCACGCAGTCTTTCCTTAGTTACGTTGCCTGAGCATTCCGTCTGAGCTCTGCCAGCTATAAGCTCCACCGCTTTTTTCACTGTGTCGTTGTCCATATTGTCGAGCATAATAATATCGGCTCCGGCTTCAACAGCTTCCTTTACCTGGTCAAGAGTTTCTGTCTCTATCTCTATCTTGCGAACAAAAGGAGCATATTCTTTTGCCATCTCAATAGCACGGGTTACAGAACCGGCGGCGCCTATATGATTATCCTTAAGCAACACACCATCGGAAAGATTGTACCTGTGGTTAGTTGCTCCGCCGACTTTTACGGCATATTTTTCAAAGGGTCTCATGTTCGGCGTAGTCTTTCTTGTGTCAAGAAGCGTTGCAGAACATCCGCTGAGTTCGTCAACATACTCTCTCGTTATGGTAGCGATACCGCTCATGCGCTGCAAATAATTGAGCGCCGTTCTCTCGCCGCTGAGTATTGCCTTTACGTCGCCGTAAATAACGCCTATCTTATCCCCCTTGCTTACCCTGTCGCCGTCCTTGTAATCGGACTCGAACCGGCTTCTGGGGTCAAGCAGTTCAAAAACTCTCCTGAAAACGTCAAGTCCGCAGATAATACCGTCCTGCTTGCATATCAGGTCAGCTCTGCCCTGCTTATCCTCCGGCATAACCGCATTTGCAGAAACATCCTCGTATGTAATGTCCTCTTTAAGTGTGTTGAGCAGATAATCATCAACACTAATCTTCATTGTCACACCATTTATCATAAAACTGCGGGTCCTTTCCTTTTATTTCATTCATTATAAGAGTCTTAAACTCTTTTTCCCTTTCAGCCTTTTCGGGATATGCTTTCAAATCTACATCAGGCAATTCAAGCGCCTTTTCCTCTTTGTCAGAGGCTATAAGCTCCGCCGCGCGTTTCGAGAAAACAAGGCTTTCCAGCAAGGAGTTTGATGCAAGTCTGTTTCTGCCGTGGACGCCGTTGCACGCCGTTTCACCCACTGCATACAGATGCTTCATTGTGGTGCTTCCGTTGATGTCCGTTTTAATGCCGCCCATCATATAGTGCTGTGCAGGAGTAACCGGAACCTTGTCCTTAGTAATGTCATACCCCTCATCCATACAAGCCTCAAATATATTCGGGAATCTCTTTGCCGCCTCGCTGCTGCTCATATTCGGAAGAGTTATGTACACGTGGTCCGTGCCGAATTTTTCCATTTCTTTAACGATAGCGTCCGTAACCACGTCCCTGGGCTGAAGCTCGTCGGTAAATCTTTCGCCGTTCTCGTTAAGAAGTACAGCGCCCTCACCTCTGACGCTTTCGCTTATCAGAAATCTTCTGCCCTTTTTCTTGCTGTAAAGAGTTGTGGGGTGAATCTGTATATAGTTGATATCCTTAAGCTCCACGCCGTGCTTTAACGCCAGAGCAAAGGAATCCCCCGTAATATGCGGATAATTTGTGGAATTAAGGAACAGTCCGCCTATACCTCCCGTGGCAAGAATTATATCCTTGGCAATGATAGCTCCCCTCTCGCCGTACTCATCCTCACACACAATGCCCTGACAAACATTATCCTTTTCGATAAAATCTATCATCGTGGTCTGCGTTACGAATGTGATATTCTCTCTTTGCTTGGCGATTTTCAGCAGGGTAGCCGTTATTTCCTTGCCGGTTTCATCCTTATGATGGAGAATTCTCTTGTGCCTGTGAGCTCCCTCACGGGTATAGTCAAAATCGCCGTCATCAGCAATATCAAACTTCACGCCCAGATCAACCAGCGTGCTTATGACATCCGATGAGCACTCTATCATAACTCTGACAGATTCGGGGTCGTTCTCATAGTGGCCGGCTCTCATAGTGTCCTCAAAATAGCAGTTAAAATCGCTGATATCCTTTAATACACACACGCCGCCCTGAGCGAGATACGAATCGCATTCTTTCAAATCTTCTTTTGTAATGACGAGCACGTCCTTATCTTTCGGCAGGCACAGCGCCGCAAAAAGTCCGGCAACGCCGCTGCCAATGATAACGACATCGGTTTTTATAAAATCTTTAATAACCATAATACAGTTTACTGACCGTCCTTTGAATTACAACTTATGTCGCAATATATCTATATTTTTACTAATATATATTTTTTTTGCCCAATTGTCAAGGTTGATAAAGGTCAAGCCATATGATAGAATTTAAAAAAAGAATAATTTATCTTAAAGAAGCAGGTGCTGTTATGAATGTTTTTGATTTTGACAACACAATCTACGACGGTGAAACGCTGGTTGATTTCATTGTGTATTACATTAAGACCGACCCAAAGATATGGAGATACGTGCCAAAGCTGCTTTACATATATTTTAAGGACACGCTTCACCTGTTCACCGTGGACGAAGCTATCAAAGCATACGCAGGCTTCCTTGAGGGATATTATGTCAAAAAAATCGCCACGGCTGAAGAGGATGTAAAAAAATTCTGGGACATAAACCAGAAAAAAATCAAGCCCTGGTACGATGAGGTACGGCAGGATGACGACATAATTGTATCCGGAACAACGGATTTCATCCTTGAGGAAATAATGAAACGTATGGGCATTAAAAATTATATAAGTTCCTCGATAGACAAAACCACCGGCAAATTCAAGCGCCTGTGCTTTTTGGAAAACAAGGTAAAATTCTTCAGAGAATACTATCCCGACGCGCATATAGATAATTTTTACACCGATTCCATGAACGACAAGCCCATGATGGACATTTCCGACCACGTGTTCTTCGTTACCGGTGACAAAATCGAACAGATAAAATAGGAGAAGAAATGTTAAAACTCACCTTTATTGCCGACACGCACTATTACAGCAAAAGCCTCGGGACTTGTGGCAGGCAGTATTTTCTCCGCTCCGGATCAGACCAAAAATGCCTTGCGGAGTCAGGCGACATTATCGACTCCGCCTTTGAATTAATAGGCGAATCAGACGCCGACGCTGTTATGATTGCAGGCGACCTCACCAACGACGGCGAAGTCGTGTGCCACAAGGAATTTCGCAGCAAGCTTTATAAGCTTAAGAAAAAGAAGAAAGTATTTGTAGTCACTGCCACTCATGACTGGTGCTGTGACGGCAATCCTCGCAGATTCAACGGCAGCATTGTCACGCACGATGTAGACACAATGAAAAGCCATGAACTTGCGGATTTTTACAAAGATTTCGGATTAAGCGACTCAATAAGCAGTTATATCACGCATATCGGCACATGCTCTTATGTTATTCAACTTTCGGAAAAGGTGCGGCTTCTGGCTTTAAACGACGATAAAAACGGCAACGACCACGCCGGTTTCACCGAGGAGCATTTTAGCTGGATAGAGGAGCAGTTACGTCTTGCCCAAGCCGACGGCTGTCTTGTTATAGGAATGATGCACCATTTGCTTATGCCACATATCAGCCCCCTTATAACAGGAGGCTCAACTTGTGTTGAAAACAGGGAATATGTCGCTTCAAGGCTTGCCGACGCAGGACTGCGCTATATGTTTGTCGGTCACTCCCATATTCAGAGTACCGCTGATTTCAAGTCAAAAAACGGAAATGTCATTACAGAAATAAACATAGGCTCCCTGACAGGGTATCCTGCGCCCATCGTCAACGTCACGGTAAATGACGATATGACGCTTTCATACGAGGTTGAACATCTAAGGAAATTCAAGTTAGACGGAAAAATCACAGACGCTCAGATTTTTTTGAAAAATCATTTTCTTGCACTGATAAAGAGGCTTCTTGACTCGCCCAACAAAGACGAGCTGCGTGACCGGCTGGATGCCTTACAGCTTGACGGCAAAAAAATATCCCCCTTGGCGCCGGTTATTCTGCCGCTCTTTAAATTTATAAAAACAGCAGACGTTTCACAGGCTTACCGAAAGCTCAGGCTTTTGGGACTTGCAAAATTTGTAGACAAAGATTTGGCTATAAAATTTAAAAACAAAAAAATTATTGATTTTGTAAATGAGATAACACTCAGCCTTTTTGACGGGAGCGTAAAAAAATACACACGAGAAGACGATTACTACAGATTTGTAATGTCATTTATTTCTATACCGTCCAAAATAATGAAAAACAACCTTGACACAAAAAAGCTTATTTTTGCCATAGACGCAATACTTACCGGAGGCAAGTTTGACAACCAAAAAGATACAATATAATAAAGTATACTATTATTAATTTAATTATAAATATAAAATAAGTATAAAACAGACATATTATGCTTGACATTTTAATTACATTGTGTTACTCTTTTGTTACAATTTTGGTATACTATATTTTGCGGCATTTTGCAATCAATAATGCGCATCACAATATATAGTATTGTTTTAGCGCAAAACGTGATTGTTTTACACTACCTGATGCGGTTACATTTTGGATAAAATATCATTATTTTGTTTAACTTTTACGCATCATTTGCTATAATACGGTATGAATATTTAACATCTTAATTACAAACATTATTACCGATGCGAATTGTATTACCTATTGAAAGAGGTGAACGGTATTTGGAAAATTTTGTTATAAAAGGCGGACATGAGCTTTTCGGCGAAGTCAATATCAGCGGCGCTAAGAATGCTGCTGTTGCTATTATTCCCGCTGCTCTTCTCTGCGATGATATAGTACGTATTGAAAACATTCCCAATATCAGCGACGTTAGTTTGATTATTCAGATTCTTGACCGCATGGGTGCAGGAATCAAAATGATAAACAAAAACACAATTGAAATTGACTCACGTTCAGTAACCTGTCAGCCTGTGCCGTATGAACTTGCCTCACATTTCAGAGCAAGTTATTATCTTATAGGCATTTTGCTCGGCAGATTCAAGAAAGCGGAAGTTGCCATGCCCGGCGGGTGCAATTTCGGAGTAAGACCCATTGACCTGCATATCAAAGGATTTCAAATGCTCGGCGCAACCGTAAACACTGTAAACGGAATGGTATGTGCCAGTGCGGACAAGCTCATCGGCGCATCCATATACATGGACAACGTGTCCGTAGGCGCAACAATGAATGTTATGCTGGCAGCAGTTCTCGCAAGGGGTCTTACCATTATTGAAAATGCCGCCAAGGAGCCGCACATTGTTGACCTGGCAAACTTCCTTAACTCCATGGGTGCAGACGTTCGCGGAGCAGGTACGGACGTTATCAAGATCAGAGGAGTGGAAAAACTGCACGGCTGTACTTATTCCATAATTCCCGATCAGATAGAAGCAGGAACATATATGGTTGCCGCCGCTACATGCGGAGGCGACGTGCTGGTAAAGAACGTTATTCCGAAGCACCTTGAATCCGTCAGCGCTAAGCTTGAGGAAGCGGGCGCAGAGATAATCGAATATGATGACGCAGTGCGTGTCACTCGCTTTAAGCCCCTTACGAAATGCAATGTAAAGACTATGCCTCATCCGGGATTCCCCACCGATATGCAGCCGCAGATGGCAGTTCTGCTTTCTGTTGCCAACGGCACAAGCATCCTGTCAGAGGGTGTTTGGGACAGCCGTTTTCAGTATGTGGGTCAGCTTCTTAGGATGGGTGCCGACATACAGGTTGACGGCAAGGTTGCCGTTATCGAGGGCGTTAAGGAACTTACCGGTGTAAACGTAAAAGCCACCGACCTGAGAGCAGGTGCGGCAATGATAATTGCAGGTCTTGTTGCACGTGGTGAAACGACCGTGGAGGATGTGCAGTACATTGACCGCGGATACGAGGACGTGGTTGATAAATTCAGAATGCTCGGCGCAGATATCAGGCGAGTAGAAGTCAAGGAACCCGACGTTATTCAGCAGGACGCCGGATAATAAAATTATAAATGAGAAAAGCGTATCGAAAGATACGCTTTTTTAGTGAAAAAAATTGTTTTTTTCCGCCTTTCTGCTATAATATAATACAGTATGCAAAAGTTTATTATAAACTAATTTTTCCGAAAGGCTAAACGGAGATCATATATGTCAAAGGTTTGTCAGCTATTTTCAGGCAGCAGCGGTAATTCAATATTTATATCCTCAAAGGGACACAATTTTTTGGTTGACATAGGTGTTTCAGCCAAAAAATGCGAGACCGCTCTAAATAATATAGGGGTGGATCCCGACAGCATTGAGGCGATATTTGTAACTCACGAACACTCGGACCACAGCTCAGGTATAAGAGTATTTTCCACAAGGCACAAAGCACCTGTTTTCGCTTCTAAGCTGTGCATTGAGGAAATGATGACGAGTTCAGTAATCAATGAGAAAGTTGTTTGCAACACGCTTGACTATCATACTGAAATCGGCGGAGCCAACATATCAGCGTTTCATCAGAGCCACGACAGCGCAGACTGCCTGGGTTACAGATTCGACCTGCCGGACGGCAGGAGCATATCTGTATGCACTGACACAGGATATATAACCGACCAGGCAAAGGAGATTTTGCCCGGCACAGACCTTATATTTATCGAATCAAATCACGAAACCTCTATGGTTGAAACAGGGCCGTATCCGTATCCGCTGAAAAAAAGAATACTGGGGCCAGACGGACATCTTTCAAATTTTTCATGCTCCCAGTACATAAAGGAACTTGCTCAAAGCGGTACCACACGATTTGTACTGTCACACCTGAGCCGCGAGAACAACATGCCCCACATAGCAAGGCAGACTGCCGTGGCAGCGCTCAGTGAGATTGGAATGAAGCCGGACTGTGATTTCAGGCTGTACGTATCCCCTCCCGAAAACAACGACGGAGGAATCATATTATGATAAACGTTACGATTATCGCAGTGGGTAAGCTCAAGGAGTCGTATCTTCGCGACGGTTGCCTTGAATATATCAAGCGCATGGGTGCATACGCAAAAACTCAGATAATAGAAATAAATGAGGAAAAATGCCCCGATAATCCATCAGAAAATCAGATAAAAGCAGTTATTCAAAAAGAGGGCGAGCGTATTTTAAAAAAGATACCTGCCGGTGCGGCAGTTTTTCCCCTGTGCATAGAGGGCAGGGAATATTCCAGCAGCGACTTTTCATCACTGATTGAAAACACGTCAATGTCAAACTCACGCATTTGCTTTGTTATCGGCGGCTCATACGGACTTGACGACAAGGTAAAAGAAATGGGCAAAATAAAGCTTTCTTTCGGCAAAATGACGCTTCCCCATCAGCTGGCAAGACTTGTTTTGCTGGAGCAGATATATCGGGCTTTTTCCATAATAAACAACTCAAAATACCACAAATAAATTATTTTAACAACGAAAAAGGCACGCCTATAACAAAGCGTGCCTTTTTCATAAGGGGTAAAAATTTATGTGAAAACGTAGCTGGTATATATAAAAAGGTTGAGAAATAAATTCAACAACCTTGTTGACTATTTAAGAAGCGCATATGTTTTGTGGTCGGAATTTGCTTCCGCTCTTACAACATACTCGGGTCTTGCATTTTTGAAAAATGCGCCTTTGAGCATAAAGAACGCAACGTCCTTGCTTATCTTCTCATAGTCTACATTGAATATCTTTGCCGAAATGCTCTTGTTGAATGCATTGACCAGTGGTCCCATGCAAAACGCAGTGATTACTGTTCCTATTCCGATATTTTTAACTGATGATATATCGCCGTGAATCAAAGCGGTTAATCCGCCGCTGACAACGAGTCCGATAAGAACTACAGTCACATCGGTAACGACCCTTGCCCATTTGTATTTGAGCTTGGCGCCTCTGCTGAACATAAAGCCGAGAGCGTCATAAGGTCCAACGCCTACATTTGCGGTAAAGAAAAGTGAACTTGCAAAGCACAGGGTAACTATACCTGCCGCAAGAAGGGGGATCCTTACGGCGAGAGTGTAGTGGCTGTCAACTGCCGGCTGGATAAGGCTCTGGAAAAACTCGCAGGCATAGCCGCAACCGACCATGTTTACAATCGTTCCTACACCTATCAGTCCTCTGTGAGCAACAATCAGCACATAAAGCAGGATAACCATATTGACTATCAACTGGTATGTACCAAAGCCAATACCCAGTGTGCTTGCCACGTTCATATTCATTGATGTGAAAGGATCAACACCGAAACCTGAGACAGAGAAAAGAGAAATTCCAAATCCCATAATGATAATACTGATAAAGGAGAGAACTATCCGTTTTACCATATTATGCTGAGCAAACATATCTTTTATATATCCGTAAGCTTCTGATTTGACTCTGTTCATAACTTAGCCTCTGTTTCGTTATGTTTTCCTCTCTTTGTGTACATTATATGCTTACATTTTAAAAAATCAAGTTTTTTGTATAAGTTTCTCTCTATGTAACATTTTGCACAAATAAAAGTATATAATTTTGTGCAAAATACACAAGTTTTATTCCATTTGCTTACCCAAGAAAGCTGCTGCAACCTGCACAAGCTTGATATCCGTCTCACTTGGCAACGTGTTGTTGTGCTCCTCGATAAGCGCTACGGCTCCGCTGACATCGCCGCCGTATATAATAGGATACACTACGTTTGCCTTTCTGTTAAATCCCTCAATAGCGTTCATGCTGGGCACTGTATCTGTGGAAATGTGGATGGCTCTGTTTTCCATCAGCTCTTCCAGATTCTTCGTTACTCTGCGCTCAAGGATTTCACGCTTGCTGATTCCCGACGCGGCAATTACATGGTCGTTGTCCATTATTGCTATGGGCAGACCGCCGTTTTTGTGGAGAACCTCGGCGTACTGATTGGCAAAATTCGACAGCTCGCCTATCGGGGAATATTTTTTAAAAATAACCTCGCCCTCCGCATCGGTAAAAATTTCAAGGGGATCGCCCTCTTTTATTCTAAACGAACGTCTGATCTCCTTAGGTATTACAATTCTTCCGAGATCGTCAATTCTTCTGACAATACCTGTTGCTTTCATGTGATCTACTCCTCAAACAATGTAAATATATCTGTAATATTTTGCACGATATACTTAATATCAACTGTGATTTTTTGGAAAATAAATCAAAAATTAAAGCCAAACTCTGCTCCGATTTTTCAAAAGCCAACTGTAATATAATGGTATATGTTTTATATATTATAATTTTGATTTAGAAAAATGAAAATAAAAAGCTCTCACTGCGCTAAACTAAGTTTGTTACGCAGCGGGAGCTTTTTTATAGATTTTGTTTTGCTATAAACATTAATCTTAACTCAATAATTTTGCGCTTTAAGTTCAAAATATGCCTTGGGCTTTTTGCAGACGGGGCACTGATTTGGGACCTCTTTGCCGATAATCACATTACCGCAATTGGAACATATCCATATTTTCTCTTCATCACGGCTGAAAACAAGACCGTTATTAACATTCTCAAGCAGTTTGCGAAAACGCTCTTCGTGCTTTTTCTCAATTTTTGCCACAGAATCGAAAAGAAAAGCTATATGATCAAAGCCCTCCTCCTTTGCCTCCCTGGCAAAAGTGGCGTACATATTTGTCCATTCATAGTTTTCACCGTTAGCGGCGTCCTCAAGATTAGTCGCCGTGTCGGGAAGCTGAGTATCGCCGTTAAGAAGCTGATACCATATTCTTGCGTGCTCCTGTTCGTTCTTTGCCGTTTCCCTGAAAATGGCGGCAATTTGATTAAAGCCGTCGCTTTCAGCCTTTTCGGCGTAGTAGGTGTACTTGTTTCTTGCCTGACTTTCGCCGGCAAAAGCCGCCATCAGGTTAGCCTTCGTCTTTGTTTTGTCCAAGCTTTTCAAAAAGACATCTCCTTATTTTATAATACGAGTCTTTTTATTTTTGCCACTATTTCCACAAATATGCACCAAAGCGCCTGGAACAATACTATATTTGCCGCACCGAGCTGAGCAATACCGCCCACCACACAAAGCAAAACGGTTACACCGAATCCCAGCGCACTGCCGAATGATATAAGAACGCTGAGCATTTTCCTGCTTTCCTCAAGATTTTCTGCCGCGTTCATTGCTGACACAAATCCCAGCGCACTGCCGTTATGAACCACGTATGCCGGTGATTTTTCCGCAGACATATCGGAATACTTTTCAAACACTCTGCCGTTAGAAGAATTCATAACTCGTACAAATCCGTCGGGCAGAGCAAAGAGCTCGGCGATGCTTTCATCGTTAATAAACGGGTCCGAACTTTTGACAAGAATGGTAATTCCGCTTTTTTCAAGCTTTCTGAGCGCTCTTTTAAGGGACGGGTCAGCGCTGTATGACACAACGAACATTGCCATCAGCTTTCCGGTAACTGCAAGGTAAAGTATTTTTCTTCCCTTGCGCGTGTACTTCGCCTCGAACTCCTCTTTAGGCACCTGGACTCCGTGGTGTATCATCAGCTCCCTTGTACCTACAAGTATCTTTTTTCTGTAAATCCAGGCGGAGGTTCCCAGCCTGTCCTCATAAACCACTCCGTCAACATCGGGCAAGATCGTCTGCTTGCCGATAACAACGTCATCAAAAACATACGACAGAGGGCTCTTTGTTTTCATAATAACGGCGGCAGTTTTAAGAATCACGTCATCCGCCTTGGCGCCGTTGAAAGTTTTAATACCGTGAATTTCACAGCTGTTTCGTGCAAAAAGGTCCTGCGCCTCAATAACTATGGCGTTGGCATTGTCAAGCACCTTGGCGCCCTCAAATCCGTTGATCATGGCGCCGCTCTTTTTCAGCGTCTTTGAAACACCCAGCAGCGTGCTGTTTGTGTTGAGCAGCGATATGCACGGAACGGAAATACACATTCCGCACACTGCCATGTTAAGTCCTATATGCCAGTTGCTGTTTATAACTGAAAATACCACGAACAAAATCACGTTAAGCGCCAGCATTGTCATTCCGGTGATTTTGCCGATACCGTCGGCAGGCTCATCACTGCACGCAATATCAAGGAATTTGGTGGGAAAATCAGTCTTAATGCTTGTTTTCAGCTTTGGTTCCCCTGTCAAAAGTCCGCGGCTGATAATCGTGGCGTCAACAGTATTTAAAATATCTTCTATAGTATTTTTCTCATCAAGGGAGGTTAGAAACTCAAAATTTTCAATAACACGCGAGATGGACATCCATTTACCAATGCTGCTCATAAGAAGTGCAAAGCTTGCCGCAAGCACATAAATATTGCCCATATCTATGTACACATTGCTGTCCACCGTCATCAGCACATTATGTGCCAGCACAACAAGGCTGATTATCGCAACGGGGAAGTCACTGTTTATCCCATGTTTTAGGTTAAAGCCGTGCAAAACGGTTTTAATATTTGCCACAATCACTACGGCATATATTACAGTAACTACAATAAAATAGGTTGTATAATCCAGCAGTACCGACGGAATATATGCGCTGTCCTTAAATGTTGTCAAAATCCAGAGCAACACTGACAAAACGAATGTTATTGCAGAAGTTGCGGTAACTGAGGACTTTGCGGCAAACAATTTTTCCATAAATTCCGTTCGCTCGTCGGAGTGCTCATATTCGCTCTGCGGCGTTTTCTGAGGACTGCTTTCCGTCTCAATTTCATCCGGAGCAAAAATTCTGAATTTATTTACCTTATCCTTACGCCTTTCCTTAAGCTGTTCCTCCGCCACCTCTTCATCTATTTTTGCAACATCATCAGTGCTGTCCTCAAACCCTGCCAAAACGATCTGCTCGCCCTCGTCGCTTTTGTATTCCTGTGAGCTTTTTATCTGGTTCATCACAGATATTTTTGTGTGCTCAAGCTCATCAACCGCAACTATTGTCGGCAGTTCCTGAAGATCTGAAGTGTTGTCAAATCTTGACTTGCTTTTTATTGTTGCAGGACGTTCTATTATCTCAGGGGGCTGTTTAGAATAAAGCGGCTCCTGTGAGTTGCTGCTGAAAAAGCTCTTTTTCTTTCCGGCAGTACCTGCTTTTTCCACCACCATTGTCTTATCGCTCAGGCTGACCTTTTTCGTCTTCATATCGGATATTTTTGAGTCTGTCTTTTCATCTGCCGCTCTGACTGCCCTGCCGTCAATAACAGCAGTTTTTTCCGGTGCGTCAGCTCTTTTTTTAGCCGGCTTTGCAGAAGGCTCAATCACAATATTCTCCGTTTCAATCTTAGGCACTTCTATATCTCGCTGAGTTATTTCACGGGCGGAGGAGTCGATATCCTCCATTGCCGAGCGTGCCGTAGTTATTGTTTTTTTCCTGATTTCTTCCGCCTGTCTGATAATTTCATCAACAGATAAATTCTCGCTCATAATGCATCACTCACAATCCAAGTCTTTGCCTTGCAATCTCATACATAATAATACCTGCCGCCACAGAGGCGTTAAGGGAATTAATTTTACCACACATAGGCAGGCTTACTGTCACGTCACATTTTTCTTTAATCAATCTGCCTACTCCTCTGCCTTCGTTTCCGACAACAAGAGCGCAGCCGCCTGAAAAATCTGTTTTGCACCAGGGCTGACCGTCCATATCGGCACAATAAACCCAAATGTTCTTCTTTTTAAGCTCGTCAATTACCGAGCCGATGTTCACAGCCCTTGCCACACGCACATACTCCAAAGCTCCGCAGGAGGTTTTCGCCACAACGTAGTTAAGCCCCACGTTGCGCCTTTTTGGAATTATAATACCGTGGGCGCCGCAAGCCTCCGCACTTCTGATAATAGCGCCGAGATTGTGGCTGTCTTCAATCTCATCACAGATAATGATAAACGGGTCCTCGTTTTTACTCCCAGCATATTCGAGAATTTCATCAATGGTTGAATAGCTGTGAGCCGGAACATTAGCCACAACGCCCTGATGATTTGCATTGCCGCACATGTGGTCAAGCTTTTTCCTGTCAACGGTTTTTACAACAATTCCCCGTTGTTTGCATATTGCCAGAATCTTGCTTACCGAGCCTTCTCTCTCGCCTTTGGCAACCATTATATTTTCTATTTCTCTGCCGCTTTTAAGCAGCTCCATAACTGGATTTCTGCCTATAATTAAATTGTCGTTTCTTATATTCTCTTCCCTTGGCATATTCGTTTTCTCCGTAGAATTTTTCAAGATAATTATAACATTAAGTATTAACATAATCAACAGTAAGACAATATTTCAAATATTTTCAAGTTATTTTCAAATAAAAAACCGGACTTCTTTCAAAGCCCGGAAAATCTTGATTAAAGTCTTACTGGAATATTATTTTCGCTCAGGTATTTTTTTAGTTCAGGAACCGGCAATTCGTTAAAGTGGAAAAGGCTTGCCGCCAAAACTGCGTCCGCCTTGCCCTCAGTAAAAGCGTCATAAAAATGCTGTGCGCAGCCTGCTCCGCCCGAAGCAATAACAGGAATACCCACGTTCTCGCTCACAGTGCGTGTAAGCTCAATATCATACCCGTTTTTCTGACCGTCGCAGTCCATTGAGGTCAGCAGTATTTCGCCTGCACCCCTCTTTTCCGCCTCTGCCGCCCAGGCAACAGCGTCTATACCGGTAGGAATTCGTCCGCCGTTCAGGTAGACTTCCCAGCCGCCTTCTCGGCGTCTCTTGGCATCAATGGCACACACAACGCACTGGGCTCCGAATTTATACGACGCGTCATTAATAAGCTGAGGGTTTCTGACAGCGGCGGAATTGACTGAAATTTTATCCGCCCCTGCTCTTAGCAGTTCCTTGAAATCATCAACCGTTCTTATTCCTCCTCCTACTGTAAACGGTATAAACACCGTTTCGGCAACTCTTGACACAATGTCCAACATTGTATTTCTGCCCTCGTGCGTTGCGGTTATGTCAAGCAGGACAAGTTCGTCGGCTCCCTGAGCGTCATATGCGGCGGCACATTCCACCGGATCGCCTGCGTCCCTGAGATTTACGAACGATACGCCTTTGACAACTCTTCCGTTTTTAACATCAAGGCAAGGTATAATTCTTTTTGCGTACATAGATCATCCCTCCGTGTCAAGAAAGTTTTTAAGCAGCTTTAGTCCTGTTTTTCCGCTTTTTTCAGGGTGAAACTGAGTTGCGAAAAGATTATCCCTCTGAACAGCACATTCAATATTCACTCCGTACTGAGTTACTGCCGCAACAGCGTCTTTGTCCGCATCTTTAAGATAATACGAATGAACGAAATAAAAATAGCTGTCCTGCGGGATATCCTTGAAAATCTTGTCATTTTGTATGATTTTAACGGAATTCCAGCCCATATGAGGTACCTTGAGCCCGCCGTCATTGGGAATTTTAGCTATGCTTCCGCCCAAAAGTCCGAGTCCTTTAACTCCGGGACTTTCATCGCTGCTTTCAAACAGGAGCTGCAATCCAAGACAAATTCCCAGAAACGGCTTGCCGCTGAGGGCAGCTTTTTTCACAGTGTCAACAAGACCTCTCTCCTCCATGGATTTCATAGCGTCGGCAAAAGAGCCAACACCGGGAAGAATTATGTGGGAGGCTTTTTCTATCTTCTCCTTATCCTGGGTTATTTCATTTTCAGCTCCAAGAAAATCAAGCGCCTTTTTTACACTTGAAAGATTCCCGGCACCGTAATCAATTATTGCAACCATATTTTCTCTCCATAATCCGTAATAAAAATATTTTATCACAAAATATACTTAGTTTCAACACATTGACAAAAACGCAATAAAATGATAAAATCAACGAGCAATATTTGATGGGCAGAATTTGTAAAATCATCTCTTTGAACAGGGCTGAATTTGCAGTAATTATAAAAATTTGCATAAACTTTCGCTATATGTAATTAGCCCCCCGCCTTTAATCAGTCAAACAAAAACAAAATATACGGAGACGTATC
>HHCFR02800__coassemble_1891_pt1 | contig 16085 bp, 18 predicted proteins | sample HHCFR02800__metabat2_high_PE_036 | metagenome-assembled genome bin HHCFR02800 | reverse complement strand
AACCTTTGCTTTTACCTCTTCATGATCAAATCCTGCTCTAATATAGATATCAACAGTTATAGAATAATTTTTTGGAGTCGCCATCGATAAACTAAATTCTGCACCTGTGATTTTATGTATTCCTATAGAATCTTCCAAAACGAGTCTTTCCTGTGTAGTGATGTAGCCGTCATGGGTCAAAATAGCTACATTCATATATCCGGGTGAAATTGCCTCAGGAATATAGCAGTCTTTAATAAAATCCAAGTCAAGCACAATATTCTCCAGTGAAGTCGTATTGACTCCGTTTTGAGCAACATTGTAATTGCTCATTATTCTTTTTCTGTAAACATTATCATTTTCCGCATCCGCACCGTATTCAAACCTTATTTTATTAACAACACCGGATACCTTGACCGGTGCGTTCACCATAACTGTGACTTCGCCTTTCTTGACGTTATAATCACTTCCGGGATACATCGCCGACGCGGCCAAACTGACGCTGGTCTCTCCGGCTGTTATAACGCCCTTTTCATCAGTAACAAATTGCAGATACGGTTGATCTTTTACAGAGCATATCGTCCCCAGGGGAATTTCTACATCTTCCTCTATTGGCTCATCAAGATAAAAATCAAGCCAACCTGTTGCACAGAACGCTTCTTTTCTGGCACAGTCCCTTATCTCTCCGTGTCTGTCAAGGTATTCGCCCGTGGCCGTCTGCACAAAAGACTGCTTAAAAATAAAATCGCCGTAGCACGACAGCCCGTAAAGTTCGCTGGCGACCGCCTCAATTCTTTTCATTTCAAGGGAATTTTTATCCGGCTTTTGTCCTGATTCATTAAAATAAGCCTTGAGCATTTCGTCAACTATCTGTTCATAAGTCCTGTTCAACGGGAACAAACACCTGCCTTTCATCATCATTTATGCTGATATTAAATATTATTTTTTCATCGTCCTTTTCCGCCGATATCACAAAAATGCCGTCCATGTCGCTTAATGCCTGCCTGGAATAACTGAGCAAAGTTTGAAGATCAATTTCCTGTATTTCTTTTCTGATACGGCTACCGTAGTCCTTGTCGGGATAAAATTCACCTCTGGGGCAAACCAAAGCGGCAGTACAGTCAGTCAATATGGAATTTATAATACTTTCAGGTTTATTCATTGACTATCACTCCGTTTTTGTCTATTTCCAGCCCGTTTATCACAACCGAACCATTGTTTTTCAAGTGGATGTATGCTCCTGACTGAGAGGTTATCATTATCTCTCCGGTTTCGATATCGCTGTTTTTCATAAGTGTGCCGAATGCCGTTTGCTGTCCGCTGCTTTGGGACATTAAAATTTCCTCACCTGACGGAATAGAAAAGCTGTACCCGTATGCCGAATAAAATCGTATGTCCCTTTCCGCTCCCGTGGATATCGCTTCCACCTTGCCGTTGCTGTTAAGAGTGCTTATGCCGCTCTGCACCGCCGGTGTGCTTTCCTTAGAAACCATTTTTTTACTGAGCCACATATGTTATCTCCTTTATGTCAATTTCTTTTTTCAGCACCAGCCGTGTGAATTCGCCATTCGCTCCGACAATATACTCCTTTTCCGTCATAACATAATCCTCATAATCTCCCAGACGGGAATGATAAGAGTATCTCTGGAGCAGCGGCTCGCTTACATATCCTGCTACAGTTACCTCCAGCATGCGATAATCCTCATATGAATTTTTCAGCGTCTGAAGTATTGTATTATCACGCTGCCATTGGGGAAGCGACGATAAATTCACATACTTTATTCTTTCAGTAAGACCGTATGTTTCATTTACACTTGACCTCATTCTGGTCTTATATCCTGCCAGTGCGGAATCCTTTTTAAATCTGATTTCCGTAAGCGGTTCGCTTCTGTTTATTACAGCGCAAGCGCTGATTAATCTGTGTGAGGGGAGTTCTTTTATATCATCGCTTTTTTCAAGGATTTTGATGCAGTTGTCAGGCATAACGCAGATGTTTTTACCTGCCGCCATTGCTACGAAGCCGCTTATGGCTCCGTAGCAAGTCGTTCCTTTCTGAATCTCGTATTTTTCTCTGCTTTCAATAACCGGCAAATCATCAGTAAATCCCAGCGGCTTGGCAAAAACATAGCAAAGCTGTTTTGCAGTAGGCATATTATACGTAAAAGGCTCCGCCTCATTATCCACAAGAACAGCAGCGCCTGAGCGTGCGTAAATATAAGTTTCAAACCCGTCGTCACCGCAGCTAACTTTCTGGTTGTCGCAGTATCCGTTAAAAACTATCTCTTCGTTAAAACAGAGTTTTACTCCTGCTATTTCCTTAGGCATATTCGCATTTTTCAGCCTTACGCTGATGCTGTCACAGGGGACTCCCACCGTCTGTGTAAAATCCAGCTCCAGCACCTGCTCAAAACTGTATTCGGTTTTGTCTACCGCTTCAAGTATTAGTTTCATCCTACCGTCACTTCGCTTCCCTCTTTGATATCAAAAGGTGTTTTCAGGTCGTTGAGCTTCATAATATCATCCACCGTCACCGAGCATTTGTTGGCTATGTCAAAAGCGTTCTCACCGCTTTCGGCAACCACTTTGGTAATCTCCCTTTTTGCTTTTACGTCGGAGCAGTTTTCAACAAATTTGAAAGTGTAGGCAAAGCTGTTTTTTGTACAGTCCCTCTCATAAGAAAAATCAGTAAAATAAGCTTTGAGAGCAGCAGCGCCGGGGGTGAACAGCCATCCCCATGTTCTGTCACGCAACATATTGCTTAATACAGCGCAGTACTCGGCGGCTCTTTCCCCATAAAACTCTCCGCTTCCTGTAACAGTTACCGGCTTTGTCGATATGTTGCTGACTACGTTGCTACCGTCATAAATATCGTCGGCGGCACAGCTTGACGATGACGAAATTTCTATCTTCGACGGATTAGTCGGAAAGACAAAATCCTTAAATTGCATTTTCACTCAGACTTCACCGCCGCTCTTGTCATACCTTTTTTGGTCAAGGCGAATAATCTCGCTTATCTGCTTAGCCATATCAATTTCTTCATTCATTCAAATCACCTCAATCTCATCTCTGAAAGTAAAAACAGTTTTAAGAACATAAGATGCGGTGTCCCTGTCAACTGCAATGCGCTGGGCGCTTACTGATAAAACATTAAAATCGTCCATACACGAGCAAAGTGCCGTCAGTATTTCAAATGCTCTTGAGCTGGGATTTTTTAGCGGAATAAATATATCGGCAAAAACAGAGATTTCCCCTGTTTTGTTAATATCGTCAACGCTTGCGGGTGTAACCTTTATCTCGTCCAGTCCCAGCGCCAGTGTTTCACGTGAGAGTCTGCTCGGAGCGGCACTACAGGGATACGCTTTTATAATATTAATGTTAGAGAAAAGCTCGTCCGCCTTTAAGCGTTCTTCAACGGCGTCCAAAATAGTATCAATTCTCATTGAACTCATTCCCCTTTATCTTTTTTAATATACCGGTAAAGTAGATTGTCTCGCCGTTAAATTTCACAGCGTCGGCATACCTGAGCTCATATGCAGTGTCACCCAGCATAAAAATCGCGTCATCTGACAGCATAGTAATATCATGGTCATAAGGACCGATATAAAGATAATATTCAATCAGAGATTTTCCGAGCATTTCATAATCAGGCTCAAATGCCGTTGACTTTTTTCTCCAAAGATGCGAAACACATGCTTTAAAAGGCACGGAGGTCCAGTCGCCGTCCTTGATATATACAGTGGTGCCCGTCATATCTATCTGATTTTTAATTATGCTTTTTTTCACGTCACACCGCCTTAAAAGCGAAACCGCTATCGTTTACAAGGGCGGCGCAGTCCTTCTGCGCCGCTTTGAGCAGCTTATACGCATTTTCCGCCTGATTGTTTTCCCTGGTATAGGACACGTCCCCCGCCTTAAAGGAAACTATGCCATCGTCCTGACGTGACAGCACTATCTGATAATACGCAGTCACTGCACACAAATTCACAATGCGTGAGTCGTTTTCATCTTCATGATTTTTTAATGTAGACATAATGCTCGCCGCGGCATTTTCCATATACGGCATATACTGCTCAACTTCGTCCTCACTGCAACCCAGGAGCCTTAAAAGCTCCTGTTTAATCAATGTATAATCAGTCATATGATAAGCCGTTACTCTCCGGCTGGCTTTAACACAGTCGCCGCGTCGCCGTAAATTGTCGAGAATCCGACAATTGTTGAAATTGTTGCTCTTTCAAGCTGGCGGTCTATAAGCTTGTCAAATTCCGTCAGAACTCCGCCTGCCTGTACCTTTTCAAGCGTACAGTTTTTGTCAAATGCCAAAACTGTATTGTTTGGCAAATCCTTAGACGTAAAGAGCTCAGCGCCGAAAGGAGTAATCATATTACCGGTAGCATGTGAATCAAGACCGGCATATGAATCCCTGAATTCATTCATGAGAAGAAGTCTTGCAAGAGAATTTGAATTCATAACAAGACTTGTCATGTTGTACGGAGCAAAGGTTGCCCAAACATTGACAATATCAACAAAATCAAGATTTGAGCTCTGAATTGCAAAAGATTTTATATTTTCATGTGCAACAATTGCAGCAACCGCCTGCTCAAACTCACTGTTGGCGATGTATGTACCGATATGCTTGAGCACAGCGGTAAACAGGTCAAGTTTCTGGAATTTAATTGCCTCATATGATGACACGAGCATTTTGCCGTGCTTTTTGAGGGTAGTAAGATTATCGTTGAGTTTGATTGTAAGCTCAGGAAGCTCCTCGCCCTCGTCAACTTCCGAAAGCGCAAAATCTGCTGCAAGATTGCCTGTTGAGACAGACCTGTAGTCCATACTGTCAATCTCTGTGGTTGTGGCAACGATTCTTTCCACCTTGTTATTGTCAGTCATGCCAAGCTGAACTGCTCTTGAAATGTATTCCGGGAAAAGCGCAGCTGAATCAGTTGTGGCAAAGAATTTTGACACCGGGTCGGAATTTGAGCCGGACACCTTAATGTCAAATCTTTTAAGCTGTCTTTCGTAAGCGTCAAGTCCTTCAAGCGAAGTGCCCTTGTAGTTTTCTGACGGGTCAAGCTCCTCAAGTGCCTTGGTGAATGATTTACCTGTTGTGTACAGTCCTTTTTCAAGTTTAATGTTATCAAATGCCATTATTTTTCCTCCTAAATTTTGTAATTTGAATGAGCGGCGGCAGCATTACCATGCTTTTCAGGTCTGAGCTGCAAAAGTGCGCCCTCTTTTTTATCTGATTTTTCAAACGCCTTTTTAAATGAAAGAAGTTCTTTGGTGGTCATCACCTGCGCCACGCCGCTGAACACATTAAGGTCCATATCGGGCATAGCCTTGGCGCAGAGGCTGACAACCTCGCCTGCCAGACTTTTTTTGTATTCCCTGCCCAGTTCGGCTTCATCCATAAGATTTTCATAGCTTTTTACTATCTCGTCCGCCTGTTCCCGGGTGAGAACAATTTCAGCGCCGCAGTCCTTAAGTGATTTTATAATTTGCGTCATACAGTTTTTTCCTTTCATATTTTTTAATGATTTAGTGACTCCCGCCTCACGCTGAGCCGGAACCGCCACGAAGCTGAATTCATACGCATCCAAAGCATCCGAAAGCACGGTGAATGCGATTTTGCCGTTATACGTCCTGCCAGGAATATGCTCGCAGCGACCGTTTTTTCTGTCATTGCCGCATATTGAGCACACACTGCTTCCCATTGAGCAGGAAACAGAGATTTCCTTTTTTATTCCTGCCTCTATCTCGGTTATAAACTCCTCGTTTTCACGATTTCTAACCATATAAGCCTTAGCCTTAAGCTGATAAAAGTCTTCGCCGTCAGCCGTTTTTTTGCCATCCACCTTTTCTACCCAGGTGTCAAAAATTCTGGCTTTCTGGTCAGCGGCTTTCATGGAGTGGTCGCAGATACCTGTTTTGCCCAAGAATTTTTCTTTAAGCTGCATAAGTGCCTCAACAGAAAATTTTTCATAATCTCTGTCCACATCGTTATTGCAAAGCGCAGCGCTGAAGACGTAAAGGCTCTCTGCAGAAAATTCGTGTCTTGTAAAGGTGTTTATCTTCTGCATATCGCTCTCCTGGGGCAGGAATTCTTTTTCTACATATCCAATGGTCATAAACACACCTTTTCAGCGATTTACACTGAAATTTCCCTTTCTATTTTTTCTGCCTGAGCGTTGTACAGCTTTGCCTTGGCGCCGTCGCACTCATCCTGAAGCGTGATGTCCTCCCATACCACTTCAGCACGGCAGTTTTCACCTGCAAGCGCCAGATACATGTTTCCGATCTTGCTTATCACGGGAGTGAGCACCCGGCGGTACGCCTTAAGCTCCGTGGTAAGGATATCTGCCTGCTGGGTGCTCATTCGCTCCGTTGACGACCAGTTAATCCCCAGCATAAACGGCGGCAGACCCAGCTTAGCGACTATCTGTTCGAGCATCTGCCTTACCGGTATTTCACTGTTAAGGCATACGTTGTCAGCACCTATTACCTGAACGCTCACATCGCCCACAGCGACAAAATCCTTAACGCTTTTGGAATCCATGGCGTCCTTCCACGCCTGGGCAATGGTGTTGGCTCTGCTCTGAGCGTCTGTGCCGTCGGCGTCGGCGGATGGTTTGCATATAACGGCATACCTGACATTGCCGGCGTGCTCCCAGTTCTCTCCCACCGTGTGATAAATCTTCATAAGAATATCGCTGATAAACGGCAGTCCCTCAAGAATACTTGTGCCGCAAAGATCGCCGGGCTTTGGATTAAGCACGGAATAAAGCACCAGGGACGGATTGGGAATTTTTTCATTGTAGTTATAAAATTCCACGTCAATTCCGTTTGCTGCCCTTTTAAGCTCCAGGTCAGCCAAATCGCTGTTATAAAGAGCATATATGCCGTTATTTGAGAGCACAACTTCACCTACAGCAGTACCGAAGGTTAAAAGCTGGCTCAGATAATTCGATATAAACGCGCTAATCCCTCTCTGATTTCCGCCGACATTTATATTGTTAAAATAATCGTTCATTCTTATATCGAGCATCTCGTCGCCCGTTTCAAACCTAAAGCCGTCGGTGAGCCTAATTATCTTGTTAACTGCCGCGTCAATAATCGGAACCGCCTGCCTCACCTGGGCATATACTCTCGATTTGCCGTTGAGCGGCATATAAGATGAAAGCCTGTAATACGGATGCCTTGAGGCAGAAGAAGTCTGTACCGCTGAGGCTCCCACCGTGTCATTTTTGTTTTTTCTGAAATTTAATAAGCCCAAAATTATTTCCTTTCTATTGCAACGGACGCAAAACTTTCTGCCTTTTGCTGCTTATAAAACACTGTGGAGACAAAGTATCTTATATCGTCCATTGCATGATCGTTTTCTTTTTTCGGGGCATCCTTTTTTATACCGTTATCCCATCGGTAAACAGAAAATTCCCTGATAGCGTCCGCGCAGTTCGGAGAAATAAATATCTCCTCGTCTTTAAGCGCCTGGCACACTCTGTTAATTCCGCTTAGCACGTCGTTGTCCGCCTTTATCACCGCAAATTGGTTGTGCCTTTTAACCGTCTGGATAAAAGATGCGGCGGACGGGTCAATAATAAGCGCCTTAATTTTCCTGTCTCCCGCCAGCTTCAGCAGCGCCTGATAATATTCCTCGTCGGTTAGCTGAACGCCCTTGTCACGGCTGGAATGATAATATTCGTCAAGCCGGTACCATCCGTCATCCCCTCTGCCCCAAAGGCCGAGAGAAAAAGGATTGACCGTACCGTAATCACAGGACAGATAATATTCATGCACTTTTGATGCGCACTGTTTGACATGGCGGCTGTGGTCAAACATAGGATACACCAGTCCGTCTGCCGCCACCCATCTGCCCTCAATGAATCGCTCGTAAAACGCTCCTGAATACAGATTTTTGTATCTGTTTTTCACTGCCTGTGACAGCGACGGATTGTCGTCCATGGTAAAATGAACGTAAAGCACGTTTTTCTCCCTGTGCTTTTTTATCCACTGTAAGTAAAACCAGTGATACGGATGCTCCGGATTACAGTTAAAAAAGTATTTGGAATTTTCAAGAGAACACCTTGCCAGCGCCTGCTCAACAAATGAGCGCGGCATCAAAGCCGCCTCGTCAAACATAACGCCTCCCAGCGTCATCCCCTGAATAAGAGCCGCCGAGGACTCGTCCCTGCCTCCAAAAAGGTAAAAACGATTTGACAGCCCGTCCCTGGATATCTCCAGATAGTTTCTGCTTATTTTAAAATCACAGCTGAATCCCAGTTCGCTGATAATAGGCAGCAGCGGCGTTATCACATTCCGTCTCAGAGAAGCAATCGTCTTTCCGCAAATGGCGAACGACGTGTTGCTGAAATTGTAAAACGCCCAGCAAATAAATGATATGCTCATGCAAACAGTCTTTCCGCTTCTGACAGCGCCGTCGCAGATAATTCCGTTTTTATCGCTGTATCTGCTGTTTCTGCACCACCAGTTCAAAACAAAAAGCTGCTTGGCTGAAAAGGGGGTAAACTCAGTCATGGATATCATCTGTTTCCCGTCTGCTGATTCTGTCAGCACTCTTTTCCAATGCGTCATAAAAAGACAGCGCAGTCTGTTTTTCTTCAGTTCCTGTGATTTCTCCGAGCTTTTCCAACGCTTTCAGCCTGTCAAAAAACCTGATTTCAGTACCTCCGCCCTTTTGCCTTTTTATTTCGCTAATATTAAATAAATTCAGTTCGGGCAGAGCCTCAAGTATCTTATCCTCGGACTCGTAAAGCAGCCTGACGGAATCCTGAATATTTCCGAACGCCAGCCTGCCTAAGCCGTCGGTTATATCCCTGCGGCTTATTTTCTTTTTTCTTGAAATATCATCATCTCCCATACCGTACTTGCAGGGCAAAAAATTTGCCCTACACTAATGGTGCGTGTAGGGCTTTTTATTCATAAACATATCTATATTCGCCTTTAAAAACGTGAAAATAAAAAAATTTTGGCTTGTTTATTCGTTTTTATGCTATATTGACTTGCATAGAATGATTTGATAGAATATATTTATCAAAGATGAAATGAGTGATAATATGATTTGCAGAAAATGCGGCAGCAACATTCCTGACGGAACATATTACTGCAATAACTGCGGCGAGCCTGTTCAAACCAACTATAACCAGCAGCCGTTTGAATATAACGGCGCCAATAATGCCGGTCAGCCATACGGTTATATGAATGTCCAAAACAACCCCTTTGCCCAACAGTACAATTCCCAGGCGTATGAGCTTATGATTCGCTCAAAAATCGACAATGCTAAAACCATGGGCATTATCGCCATTATTGTAGGTCTTTTCGTTCCTCTGCTGGGAATTGTTTTCGGAGTAATCGGTATTGTTAAAATTAACGAAATAAACATTGCCTTTCCTGTCAGCTATGATTTGCAGCACAGTATAAAAAGCACAAGAAAGCTGTGCATTGCCGGCATTGTCGTTCCTATCGTACTGTGGATTTTAATTGTTTTCTGCTACATAGCCCTTATCGCCGTAATGGGCGTTGCCTATGATCAGTTATTTGAATCATTTTCATATGTAGGATAGAAAAGTTAAGACAAATACAAAAGCGACCTGTTCAAATTAAACAGGTCGCTTTTTTGCAATAAAAAACAGGTGACCGTCTGATCACCTGTTTTATTTTAATATTTAATTATTTCTCAAGGTCAGCCTTAACCTTAGCAAGCTCGTCAGCAAGCTCTTTCGGAAGAGTGTCGCCGAACTTAGCATAAAGCTCATCAACGCCCTTGAGCTCTTCTTCCCAAGCATCCTTGTCAACGTCAAGAATCTTGTCAAGGTCAGCCTCAGTCATATCAAGACCTTCAAGGTTGATATCCTTAGCATAAGGAAGATAACCGATAGCTGTCTCCTGAGCGTCAACATCGCCTTCGCAACGGTCGATAATCCAGTCAAGAACACGAAGGTTGTCGCCGAAACCAGGCCACAGGAAGTTGCCCTCGTCGTCCTTTCTGAACCAGTTAACGTTAAAGATCTTAGGAGCCTTGTCAGGATCAAGAGTCTCACCGATCTCAATCCAGTGCTTCCAGTAATCACCCATATTGTAACCGCAGAACGGAAGCATAGCCATAGGATCACGACGAACAACACCTACTGCGCCTGTTGCTGCAGCAGTTGTCTCAGAGCCCATGATTGAACCAACGAATACACCGTGATTCCAATCCTTTGACTGATAAACCAGCGGAGTAAGCTTAGCACGTCTGCCGCCGAATACGATAGCTGAAATCGGAACACCCTGCGGATTTTCAAACTCGCTTGAGATGCATGGGCAGTTAACAGCAGGAGCTGTAAATCTTGAGTTTGGATGTGCGCCCTTTTCTTCGCTTTCAGCGCCGTTCCAAGGATTGCCCTTCCAGTCAACAGCATTTGTTGGCGGATTCTTGTCAAGACCTTCCCACCAAACTGTGTTGTTGTCAAGATTATGAGCAACATTTGTGAAGATTGTGCCCTTCTTTGTTGATTCAAGAGCGTTCGGATTTGATTTTTCATTTGTTCCCGGAGCTACGCCGAAGAAACCGTTTTCAGGGTTGATAGCATAAAGACGTCCGTCAGGACCTTTTCTGATCCAAGCGATATCGTCGCCTACGCACCATACCTTGTAACCCTTCTTCTTGTATCCCTCAGGCGGAATAAGCATTGCAAGGTTGGTCTTGCCGCATGCTGACGGGAATGCTGCGCAGATATACTTAGTCTCTCCGTTTGGCTTTTCGAGGCCGAGGATGAGCATATGCTCTGCCTGCCAGCCTTCGTTCTTACCAAGGTAAGAAGCGATACGAAGAGCAAAGCACTTTTTACCGAGAAGTACGTTTCCGCCGTAACCTGAGTTTACGGAAATAATGGTGTTGTCTTCAGGGAACTGGCAGATCCATCTGTTTTCTGCGTCGATATCACATTTGCAGTGCATGCCGCGAACCCAGTCATTTGAATCGCCGAGAACGTCAAGAACTTTCTTGCCTACTCTTGTCATGATGCACATATTGAGAACAACGTAGATAGAGTCAGTGATCTCAATACCGATTTTAGAGAACGGAGAACCTACAGGGCCCATTGAATAAGGGATAATGTACATTGTTCTTCCCTCATATGAACCTGCTGCGATGTCGTAAAGCATTTTGTATGCCTTTTCAGGATCCATCCAGTGGTTAGTAGGACCGGCATCCTTTTCACTTCTTGAGCAGATAAGTGTACGATCCTCAACACGAGCAACGTCGTTTACTGCTGTTCTGTGAAGATAGCAGTCGGGAAGAAGCTCTTCATTAAGCTTAATCAGTTCGCCTGTTGAGCAAGCCTCTGCTCTGAGAGCTTCAATCTGCTCCTGAGAGCCGTCAATCCAGACGATCTTAGATGGTTTGAGTAATTCAACCTTTTCATCAAGCCAATCAAGAAGTGACTTATTTGATGTAAGATTTGTTTCCATAGCATCTATTCTCCTTTATTAATAGTTTGTAATTTGCATATACCTTTCGGTAATCACACAAATAGATTATACCAAATAATAGTAAAAATTCAATAGCGGCGGTAAAAATTCATTAAAATGTAACAATAAGGTAAAAGACCGTCAATCAGTTTTGTAATTCTTGTCAATAGGCATTGTGGCATAAGCGTTAAGGTCCTCGCCGGCTATAGTACCGCCGATAAATTCATAATATCCCTGAGATGCAATCATTGCGGCATTGTCGCCGCAATATTTTAACTCAGGCAGGAAGAGCTGCCATTTGTGCTTGGCACAAAGCCTTTTGCTCTCGCTTCTGAGTCTTGAGTTTGCAGACACTCCCCCGGCTATAACTATCTTGTTAAATCCCCTGTCACACGCCGCTTTTTCAAGATTTGTAACAAGGCAGTCCACCACGGCTTTCTGAAACGACGCCGCAAGGTCAGCCGTGTTAATCTCAATATTTTTCTGCTGTGCGTTATGTATAGTGTTTATAACCGCAGTCTTAAGTCCGCTGAAAGAAAAATCATACTCACTTGAGCTTACCTTCGGCTTTGGGAACTTAAAAGCATTCTCATCTCCCTGAGGGCTGAGCCTGTCAATGCTGACTCCGCCGGGATATTCAAGTCCCATAGTTCTGCCTGCCTTGTCAAGAGCCTCTCCTGCTGCGTCGTCCCTGGTTCTTCCGATAATTTCAAAATCAGTATATGACCTAACCGCAACAATGTGCGAATGACCTCCGCTGACAATCAGGCACAAAAACGGCGGCTCAACGTCTCCGGAAATATAGTTTGACGCAATGTGTCCCCTGATGTGATGCACAGGCACAAGAGGCTTGTCCGACGCCAGCGCCAGCCCTTTGGCAAAATTAACACCCACCAGCAAAGCGCCTATCAAACCCGGCGCATAAGTTACCGCCACGGCGTCAATATCTTTCATCGTGCAGTCAGCGTTTTCAAGTGCCTCCCTGACAACTCCGCTTATGGACTCAGCGTGACGGCGTGAAGCAATCTCCGGCACAACGCCGCCATAAAGCTTGTGCTCCTCAAGGGAGGAGGCTATCACGTTTGACAAAACTTTTCTTCCGTCCTCAACAACCGCCGCAGCAGTTTCGTCGCAGGAGGACTCTATGCCTAAAATTTTCATGTTATTACCTCTTAATGATTTTGTCTGTAAAATGCTTTTAATTATAATACGTTTCTGCCAAGACTTCATCGTTTTCGATTTGGATTATATTTTTGCCGTATTTTTGAGCTATATTATTAATGGTTTTATATGTTTCGCTTGACTCATCACATTCCGTCAAAAGAAACAGGATTGCTTATAACATAATGGTTAAAATAATCCTTTATTATTCCAATGCTTTCGTTTTGTATTCCTGTTGGCTTTTTGCCTTTTTTGACATATCTTTCCTCGCGCTATTTTATATATCTCGTCATTATAACAGCGTTTTCATCGGGATTCGAGTAAAAATGCGGTCTTATACCCACTCTTTCAAAGCCGCTTTTTTCGTAGAGTTTCAAAGCCGGCTGATTGCTCTGACGCACCTCAAGAGTTATGAACTCCATATCATTTTCCATCTGCCGTGCAATCAGAGCCGAAGCAATCCCCTGCCCTCTGAATTCAGGAAGCACCGCCACATTTGTAACATAACCTTCGCCGGAAAATATCTGGAGTCCCATATATCCCACTGCTCTGCCGTCAACATCGGCGACAAGAAAATGCGCCGTGCCGCTGTCAATCTGACTTTCGAGATCTTCCCTTGACCAGGGGTTTGAAAAGCAGATTTTTTCTATATTATATACATCATCAAGATACTTTTTTTCAAATTTTTTAATTTCCATATTTGTGAATTCAGTCAGATATCATCAGTGTGCGTCATACCACGTGTTGCCTATTTTACCGTCCGCACGAAGAAGCACCTTCATCTTGCAAGCGTTTTCCATTTCCTGAGTCACTATCTCAAGAGCTTTCTGTGCCTCATCGTCAGGCGCTTCAACTATAAGCTCGTCGTGTACCTGCAAAATCAGGTGGGATTCCATATTCTCCGCTTTCAGCCTTGCGTCCACCTTGACCATAGCAATTTTGATAATATCCGCCGCCGTGCCCTGAATAGGCATATTCCTTGCCACTCTCTCGCCGAATGCCCTGAGCATATGGTTGGACGAAGCCAGCTCCGGCAGATATCTTTTCCTGTGAAAGAGAGTTTCGCTGTATCCCTTTTCCTTGGCGATTTCAATCATTCGGTGCATATATGCGTCAACGCCGCTGTAGGTAGCAAGATAGTTATCTATATACTGCTTTGCCTCTTTGTTGGTAACTCCGATATCCTTGGCAAGAGAGTAAGCCCCGATACCGTAAACGATACCAAAATTAACCGCCTTTGCACGGCTCCTCATCTGGGGAGTAACCATTTCCAGCGGCATATTAAATACCTGGGAAGCGGTTATGGTGTGTATGTCATCGCCGTTATTAAATGCGTTTATCATCGTTTCGTCCCCTGCCAGGTCGGACAAAACACGAAGCTCAATCTGGCTGTAATCCACGTCCACAAGCTTTTTGCCTTTGCCGGCAATGAAAAACTTTCTCATCTCACGCCCCAGCTCCGTCCTTATTGGGATATTCTGAAGATTTGGTTCAAGGGATGAAATTCTGCCTGTTCTCGTTTCCACCTGGTTAAATCTTGTGTGGATGCGACCATCCTCCTCAATAACTTTCAGCAGACCGTCGCAGTATGTGGATTTGAGTTTAGTAAGGGTGCGGTATTCCAGTATCTTGCCTATTACAGGGTGATAGTCCGCCAGCCCCTCCAAGACCTCGGCATTTGTTGAGTAGCCTGTTTTAGTCTTCTTTTTGCAGGGCAGTTGCAGTTTCTCAAAGAGCGCAACTCCCAGCTGCTTGGGTGAATTAATATTAAATTCGTACCCCACGCTGTCATAGATTTCACCTATAAGAGTTTCTATTTTTTCAGCCAGAGCATCGCCGAACTTTTCAATTCCTTCCTTGTCCACCTCAAAGCCGGCATATTCCATCTTTGCCAGCACGGCAGACAACGGCAGTTCTATCTGAGTCAGCAGACTGCGTTCGTCCGCCTCGTCGATTAGGAGGTCCGTCTTTTCAAACAATGGCTTTATCGTGGCGGAAAGTGCCACCGTCATATCCTTATTACCAAGAGAATCAGTAAATACAGGCACCGCCACACCGTATTCAAGGCAGAGGTGCTCAAGGTCATAATTGCTGTCGCCCGGTCTCAAAAGATATGCCGAAAGCATAAGGTCGCCCTTAACTCCCTTAAGCTCAACTCCGTATTTGCACGCAAGCCTGTGAAGCTCCTTGGTGTTGTATGAATATTTAGCCGTGCTCTCATCTTCAAAGAAATTTCTCACAAAATAAGAGTACTCGGGGGTTTCAGCAGGCATAACGATTATCTCATCGCCGAAGCTGAAATAAAGCTCCGTAATGCCACCGTCTTTAATAATAGGATAAAAATATGCGTCGTTGCCCTTTACTCTATCCAGCAGATAGTCTGCGTCAACGCAGGTCAGGCGGGTAATCTCCCTTTTTATCTCCTCCTCTTCCTGAACAGCAACGGCGCTGTTGGGGTCCAGGTCAAATTTCGGAATAAGCGAAAACAGCTCCAACCTGATAAAATCAGCCACCGCCTTCTGCTTGTTTCCGTCGGAAACTCTGTAGTTTTCAATATTTGTGTCAATCGGAGCGTCAGTGCGTATCGTGCCAAGCTCAAGCGAAAGATAAGCCTTGTCCTTGTCCTTTTCAAGTTTCGCCCTTACTCCCGGCTTTATATCAATCTCATTAAGATTATCATAGATATAATCAATATTGTGAAATCTCTGAATAAGGTCCAGCGCCGTTTTTGCGCCGACTCCCGCAACTCCGGGAATATTGTCCGAGCTGTCGCCCTGAAGCGCTTTGACCTGAATCAGCTCCTCAGGCGTAACCGAATACTCCTCCATTATTGCCTTTTCATCATATATATCCGTAACAGCCTGACCCATTTTTGTGCGAGCAAGGAGCACTTTAACTCCCGAATGTGCAAGCTGAAGAGAGTCCCTGTCGCCTGTGGCAATAAAACATTCGTCGCCGTTACTGCGACAAGCCTGAGCCAGAGTTCCGAGAATATCATCAGCTTCCCAGCCCTCCTTTTCAATGGTAGCGATACCGAGATTCATAAGTATATCCTTAAGCACAGGCATCTGCTGTCTCAGCTCTTCGGGCATAGCATGACGTCCTGCCTTGTATGCGTCATACATTTTATGACGGAAGGTAGGGGCATGAACGTCAAAGGCGACTGCTATACCGTCGGGCGAGCAGACCTCCTTAAGCTTAAGCATGATATTTAAAAATCCGTAAATAGCATTCGTATAATAGCCGCTTTTAGTGCTAAGAAGTTTTATTCCGTAAAAAGCACGATTTACAATGCTGTTGCCGTCAATAACAAGTAATCTCATAAATATTCCTCGTAAACATTTTTATATATTATACCACAATCGCCGTTATACTCCAACATTTATTTATACTTATCATCCCCAAAAACAATGCTCTGCGCATATACTGTGCAGAGCATCACATTATAATTATATCAAATATTAAATATCATATAA
>HHCFR02800__coassemble_1783_pt1 | contig 16932 bp, 12 predicted proteins | sample HHCFR02800__metabat2_high_PE_036 | metagenome-assembled genome bin HHCFR02800 | reverse complement strand
CCGGCTTTGTATCCTATAATCCTGATAATTATGTGTGTGGTCTCAATCCAAAAAATACGATTTCGTTATATGTTCCTACATCAAATTACAGAAACGTATATGCCGATTCTATGGATAGCTACACATATATGATAGGAATTGAAACCGAAGAACACAAAATCGTTTATGAAGAGGTCTACAATATACTTGAAGAGGGCGACTACGGCTCAATGTATGTATCGGATTACGTTGAGAGTTTCAAAACCATGAATACGCTGGTGTTCGTTTTAGAGGTATTTGTATACGGCTTCATTGCGCTTATAACTCTTATAACAATTGCCAATATTATTAACACTATTTCAACCGGAATCGCTTTAAGGCGAAAGGAATTTGCTATGCTTAAATCAGTGGGCACAACCCCGTCCGGCTTCAGAAAGATGATAAGTCTTGAAAGCGTTTTTTACGGGCTTAAAGCACTGGTGTTTGCTTTGCCGATAAGTATAGCTTTGTGCTATGGTATGAATGTTGCTTTATCATCAAATATGATTCCTTTTGAGATAAACTGGCTGCTTTATTTGGCTGTCATAGCGGTTGTGTTCTTAATAATAGGATTTACCATGCTGTTTGCAGTTTACAATCTCAAAAACGATTCAATAGTTGAAACGCTGAAAGAAGAAATAAATTAAAAATTAATCCGCCGCATTTTCGCGGCGGATTTTTGTTGCCTATTAGAAAATTACCGTTGACACATAAACCGCATAACCGGCTAACATGACGGCTCCCTGCCATTTCCTGAATTTTCGGCTGACCACGGTGGGTATTACCGCAATTCCTACTGCGGCAAGGCATACCAGCATATCGACAGTTACAGATGATGACGAAACTGCCAACGCTCCTGTTCCTTTCCCCATTGACACAAAGGAGCACACCGGAAGTATCAGAGTCAGGTCTATTATGTTTGCGCCGAGAATGTTGCCCACGGAAAGAGCACCAAGCTTTTTTCTGATAGCGGTCAGTGCTGTTACCAGCTCCGGCAGGGAAGTGCCTATTGCTATTGCCACAACGCTTATTACACGCTGGGGGATATTAAGATTTATAGCAATCTCCGTGCCGTATTCTACCAGCAGATCAGCGCCTACAATTATGCCTGCCGCACCCAGTACAAAAAACGCAATGTTCTTTGCCCAGTCGCCTTTGGTTGCGGTTGATTTTGTGGGAGTTATATCATCCTCAGGCTGAATTCCGATGCCGTGGGGATCGGGTTCAATCTGGCGGTGCTCTCTTTTCATTGATATATAGTTTTCAGCAAAAAATATTAAAAATGTAATAATCAGCAGTAATACTCCCACGGTTGAAAGGGTATAATAATCCCCGGTTTCACCCTCAAAGGTGAGCTGACGCTTTTCGGTGAAAATGCATCCCCCCACGAGTATTGCAGCCGCCGCAAGCATCATAAACGCCTTGGGAGCGAAATCTCTGCGCTTTACGGCAAAGGGCATAAACAGTATCAAAAGCCCCATTATTAGTGCTGTGTTTGCCGTAACGGAGCCTATGGCGTTGCCTGCCGCCATATCCACATTGCCTTTAAGCGTCGCCTGAACACTGACTATCATTTCAGGAAGAGTAGTGGCAATTGAAACTATCGTGGCGCCGATAATAAATTTAGGTACGCCCAGCACCTCCGCTATCCAGCTCGAACCGTCCACAAACCAGTCTCCGCCCTTAATAATAAGCGCAAGACCGATAAAAAACAGTACGTAAATCAGTATTGTTGCATCCATATTAGTCACCTTGTTTTCTGCTTTTTACTTTGTTTTCTGTTTCTTTCACAATAAAATCAATATTGTGTTAATAATAAAATTATGATACAATTACTTTAAAATATAAAAATAATTTGGGCGGTGAGCGCTTTGAGCGATAAAAAGAAAAATAAAAATCTGTGGATACTCCTCCCGGTAACACTGGCGCTGGCAGTGTTCATAGGCTTGTCAGTCAGCGGTAATATCACAAAAAATTCAGACAAAAATACCCCCACAGCCACCACCGAGGTGTCAGTGGTAAACGAAGACCAGACTCAAAAACAAAACGATGAGGTCGTCAACAGTAAGGTTACCCTTGTGGCGGTGGGCGATAATCTCATCCATAACACGCTTATAGCAGCAGGCGAGCAGGAGGACGGAAGTCTTGACTATACCTCCCTTTATGCGAACATAAAACCGGAGATAGAGAAGGCGGATATCGCTGTAATCGACCAGGAAACAATACTCGGCGGCAGTTCCTTTGAATATACCGGTTACCCACTGTTTAATTCCCCATGGGAGATCGGCGACGCCGCAATTGACGCCGGCTTTGATATATTCAACTGTGCCACAAACCATACTATGGATATGGGCTGGGCAGGAATTGAAAAAGAGCTTGAGTATTTTTCAGGCAAGGAGAATGTTGTGGCCCTCGGTATCAATGCAGATGAAAGGGATTATAACTCCATAACTTATTATGAGAAAAATTCAATCACCTTTGCTCTGCTCAATTATACTTTCGGAACAAACGGAATTCCTCTTCCCGAGGACAAGCCGTGGTGCGTTAACCTACTTGATAAGGACAAGGTTACTGCCGATATCAAGGAAGCCAGGGAAAATGCCGACGTAGTAATAGTCTTTCCGCATTGGGGAACAGAAAACAGCCACGACGTGTCTGACTATCAAAAAGAATATACACAATTGTTTTCAGACCTGGGAGTTGATATAGTAATCGGCTGTCATCCCCACGTGCTCCAGCCTGTGGAGTGGGTTACAAACGAGAGCACCGGCAAAATAATGATTGTATATTATTCCCTGGGCAATTTTATTTCCCATCAGATTGAGCTTGACCAGCTCTGCGGCGGTATGGCTCAGCTTACAATTGAAAAGCACGGCGACGAGATTGAGATTTCCAGCGCCAAGCTTGTTCCCATAGTTTGCCACTATAACAGGGGAGAAAATGACAAATTCGTCTTTGATGTTTACAAGCTCAGCGATTATACAGACGAGCTTGCCGCAAGCCATTCCCAGAGCGGCGGCACGGTGGAGTATTACACAAATCTTGTTAATGATGTAATTGATGAGGAATTTATAAGTATGTAAATATTGCACAAAATCATTTAACTGTTTTTGCAACGCTCAATTGATATTAAACAAACTTGTGAAATTGTGTTGACAAAAAATATTTGCGTTAGTATAATGACATTGTAGTGAGAACGAGGGCGTTCCGCATTAGGCGGAGTGCCCTCTTTTTTATTTGAAAATTAATTAGAGAGGAGTATTTACTATGAGTAAGTACACAAAGGAAGACATTCTTAAAAGCGCCGAGAAAAATGCCGTTGAATTCATTAGACTTCAGTTTACTGATGTTTTCGGTATTATGAAAAATGTGGCTATCACAAGCTCACAGCTTGAAAAAGCGCTTGACAATGAGTGCATGTTCGACGGTTCATCAATTGACGGCTTTGTTCGAATCGATGAGTCAGATATGTATCTGCATCCGGATTATGACACATGGACGATCTTCCCATGGAGAAAACACCAGAACGCCCAGACAGCCCGTCTTATCTGCTCCGTATACTGTGCAGATAACAAAACTCCGTTTATGGGTGATCCCAGAAATGTTCTTCAGAAAGTTATGAACGAGGCGGCGGAAATGGGTTACACATTCAATGTAGGTCCTGAGTGTGAATTCTTCCTCTTTAAACTTGACGAGGACGGAAACCCAACCACAGTTACAGGCGACGAGGGCGGTTACTTTGACCTTAACCCTGTTGACCACGGCGAGAACTGCCGCCGTGATATCTGCCTTGCTCTTGAGGAAATGGGCTATACCATCGAAGCTTCTCATCACGAGGTAGCTGCCGGCCAGCACGAAATCGACTTTAAGTTTGATGAGGTAATGACAACAGCTGACCGTGTAATGACATTTAAACATGTTGTAAAGACCTATGCTACAAAGCACGGACTTCACGCTACATTTATGCCAAAGCCGGTTTACGGTATTAACGGTTCCGGTATGCATACCAACATGTCACTTATGACTACTGACGAAAACGGAAAGACCGTTAACGCTTTCTACGATCCTGAAAGTCCTGACGGACTCAGCAAGATTGCCCACAATTTCATTGCCGGTATCCTTGCTCACGTAAAGGGACTTACCGTTTACTCAAACCCGACAGTAAACTCATACAAGAGACTTGTTCCGGGATATGAAGCTCCCACATATATTGTTTGGTCTGCTTCAAACCGTTCTTGCCTCGTTCGTATTCCGGCAGCACGCGGTATGGGTACCCGTGTTGAGCTTCGTTCTCCGGACCCTGCCTGCAACCCGTATCTTGAGATGGCGCTTTGCCTTGCAGCAGGTCTTGACGGTATAAAGAAAGGAATGGAGCCGGCTCCTGCTGTTGATTACAATGTTTTTGAGCTTACCGATGAGGAGATGGCGGCAAACGGTATTGATTGTCTTCCAGGCTCACTTGAGGAAGCTGTAAAGGCTTCTGAGGCTGATCCGTTTATCAGGGAAACAGTAGGCGATCACGTTTTCAATGCTTATACTGAAGGTAAGAAAAATGAGTGGGATAGCTATCGCACAAAGGTTTCACAGTGGGAGATCGATGAATATATTGTAAGATATTAATTTATCCTCTCTTTTGGCTTTATGCCATTAGCAAACCGGCATTGGGTATGCCGATGCCGGTTTGCCGTTTCAGGCACAATGGGGTGTCCGTATAATACGGACACCCCTATTTTTTTGCTTTTGTCATAGAACAATTAAAGGAGGACTTTTTATGACATTGGAAAGCATAAGTAGTGACGTTTGGGGCATTTGGTTTTTAATCGGTGCGGCATTGGTATTCTTTATGCAATGCGGATTCGCTATGGTTGAAACAGGCTTTACCCGAGCTAAAAACGCAGGTAACATTATAATGAAAAATCTTATGGATTTTTGTATCGGAACTGTAGTGTTTATGCTCTTGGGCGGCTCTTTAATGCTTGCAGAGGATTACGTAATGGGACTTATCGGCGTTCCGAATTTGAATATATTCTCTGATTACGGTAATTTTGATGCAAAAAGCTTCGTGTTTAACCTTGTTTTCTGTGCTACTGCTGCAACTATCGTATCAGGCGCAATGGCAGAGAGAACAAAGTTCATTACTTATTGTATTTACAGCGGAGTTATCAGTGCGGTTATTTATCCCATCGAGGCTGGCTGGGTATGGAACAGCCAGGGCTGGCTGGCAGAATTAGGCTATATTGATTTCGCAGGTTCGTCCGTAATTCATATGGTCGGCGGTATAACAGCGTTTATCGGCGCAGCTCTTCTCGGTCCGCGTATCGGTAAATATACAAGAGACAAGAACGGCAAGGTTACAAAAGTAAACGCTATACCCGGTCATTCCCTTACAATAGGAGCTTTAGGCTGTTTCGTTCTTTGGTTTGGATGGTACGGATTTAACGGCGCCGCATGTACATTCCTTGAGGGCGGCGTAGGCTCTCTGGCTTCCGTATTCCTTACCACTACTATTTCACCGGCTGTGGCTTGTTGTGTAACAATGATATTCACCTGGATCAAAGACGGCAAGCCCGATGTTTCGATGACCCTTAACGCTTCACTTGCTGGACTTGTAGGTGTAACGGCAGGCTGTGCTAATTTAGACGCACTTGGCGCAACAGTAGTCGGTGTTGTTTCAGGTATACTTATCGTTGTAGCGGTAGAGTTTATTGACAAGAAACTCCATGTTGACGACCCGGTCGGAGCTGTTGCTGTTCACTGTGTAAACGGTTTTTGGGGCGGTATCGCAGTTGGTCTGTTAGATACTGAAAGCGGTCTTTTCTACGGCGGAGGCTTTAAGCAGCTTGGTATCCAGTTTTTAGGCGTACTTTCAATCGCCGCTTACACTGCCGTAACAATGACTATTGTATTCCTTATTCTTAAGAAGACAATCGGTTTGAGAGTCAGCAAAGAGGAAGAGATACTTGGCCTTGATACAACTGAGCATAATCTTCCGTCAGCGTATGCAGACTTTATGCCTGTAACAAGCTATGTTCCTGAAGTTGAAATTCCTGTACCTGCCTCAACTCAGAAAGCGCCTGTTGAGAAATCTGTGCCTGTTGAAACATATACTACAAAAACAGACGCAAAACTTACAAAGGTTGTTATGATATTTAACCCAACAAGATTTGAAGATATCAAGAACGCAATGAATTCAATCGGCATTACAGGTATGACTGTTACCAATGTAATGGGCTGCGGTGTTCAGAAGGGACATATCAGAAAGTACCGTGGCGTAGAAATTGAGGAAATGAGCCTGAATCCAAAAATGAAACTTGAAATGGTCGTATCGGCAGTACCTGTTGATGAGGTTGTAAAGACTGCGCGCGACGTTCTCTATACCGGAAATATCGGCGACGGAAAGATATTTATTTACGACGTTGAAGATGTTGTGAAAGTAAGAACCGGAGAAACGGGATACGATGCTCTTCAGGGGGAAGAGGACTTATAAATTAATAACGAAATGAAAGTAACACCCTGTTTCAAAAAAAACGGGGTGTTATAATTATACAATCATATTCGTAAAAAGTTGTATAAAAATACAAAAATTAGATATTTTTATGTTAAATCATACATAAATTTACATAACATTAACCAAATTTTCTATAACTTGTGGAATTGACGGCATATACATAAGTGTTGTAAAATTTATATAGCTTATATATTTACTGATAAGCTGTGTTTATTATTTTGATTAAGGAGAAATGATTATGCTCAGAGAGGGAGAAATAAGAATTCCTTCCGGTTGCGCCATTGCCGCAATAATAGACAGAAAGGGCAAGCGTATCAACGGCTCGGAAATCATTAAGTCAATTGCACTTATGCACGACCGTTCCAACGGACTGGGCGGAGGCTTTGCCGCCTACGGGATATATCCCGATCATAAGGACGATTATGCCATTCATGTTTTCTATGATACTAACGACGCAAGAAAACGCTGCGAGGATTTTTTATTCAGACATTTTAATATAGATGTTGCCGAAAGGATACCCACAAAGCAGGTTCCCGCTATTGAAAAGGGACCGGATATCTGGCGTTATTTCGGAAAAGCAAACAGAGTACGCATGAAAGATGCAAGACTTGACGAACAGGAATATGTGGCTCAGTGCGTAACAAGAGTTAATAATGAGATTGAGGGAGCGTATATTTTTTCCAGCGGAAAGAATATGGGTTGCTTTAAAGCAGTAGGATATCCTGAGGATGTGGGAGAATTCTATATGCTCGACCAGTATGAGGCATATATCTGGACTGCCCACGGACGTTTTCCGACGAATACACCGGGCTGGTGGGGCGGTTCACATCCATTCAATATTCTTGACTGGTCCATTGTTCATAACGGCGAGATATCATCCTATGACGCCAACAGAAGATATATAGAGCAGTTTGGCTATATCTGCACCATGCAGACAGATACAGAAGTTATAACCTATCTTTTTGACCATCTTCTGCGTCATCACAATCTTCCTATCGAGGTTGCCGCCGATGTTCTTACGGCTCCCGAATGGGACGAGATAGACAGAATGGACCCTGAAAGAAGGGAATATTTCACCAACCTGCGCTCAATTTATAACGGCGCTCTTGTAAACGGTCCGTTTTCCGTTATCCTCGGCTCAAACAAGGGTCTGCTGGCTATTAACGACAGACTGAAGCTTCGCTCGCTGACTGCGGCAATCAAGGGCAACAGGGCATATTTTGCCTCCGAGGAATCTGCTATCAGGATTATCTGCCCGGACCCCGAAAAGGTTTGGTCCGTATCGGGAGCTGAGCCGGTGTTTATTCCTCTTGAGATTGACGATGAGGAGGTTGAGGACTGATGATAAATTATATTCCCAGAAGATTTACTATAGTTCGTGATAAAGAGCGCTGCATCAACTGCGGCTGCTGTGTTCGTCAGTGTGCCAACGAGTGCCATTATTTTGACGATGACGCAAAGACAGTTCTGAGCAATTCTGACAACTGCGTTGCATGCCACAGATGTGTGGACCTCTGTCCCACAGGAGCGCTTCGTATAGAAAAATATGTGTGTGATTACCGTGAGAATGCCAACTGGACTCCTCAGTACCAGCAGGAGATATGCCGCCAGGCTGAAACAGGCTCCACTCTCCTTTCGGCAATGGGTAATCCAAAACCGTTTCCGATTTACTGGGACAAAATTCTTCTTAACGCTTCCCAGGTAACAAATCCGTCTATTGACCCTCTGCGTGAGCCAATGGAAATTCGCACCATTCTCGGCAGAAAACCTGAAAAAATCGAAGTTGAGAAAAAGGGCAAATCCGTTACAAAGATGCCGCCCCAGGTTATGCTTGAGACTCCGATAATGTTCTCAGCTATGAGTTTCGGTTCTATTTCACTTAACGCTCAGAAAACGCTTGCCATGGCGGCAAAGGAGCTGGGAACACTCTTTAATACCGGTGAGGGCGGACTTCATCCGGATCTTGTGCCCTTCGGTGATTACGCTGTGGTTCAGGTGGCGTCAGGACGTTTCGGCGTTCATAAAGGCTACCTTGGAAATTCAAAATTCATTGAGATAAAAATAGGTCAGGGTGCAAAGCCTGGTATCGGCGGACATCTGCCGGGCGAAAAGGTAAATGTTGAAGTATCAAACGCTCGTATGATTCCCGAGGGCTCTGACGCAATTTCACCTGCTCCGCATCATGATATTTATTCAATCGAGGACCTTCGTCAGCTCATATGGTCGCTCAAGCAGGCAACAGACGGCAAAAAGCCCGTTTCTGTAAAAATTGCGGCGGTGCATAACGTGGCGGCTATCGTTTCCGGCTGTGCCAGAGCGGGAGCCGATATCGTGGTTATCGACGGCTTCAGAGGCGGCACGGGAGCGGCGCCTACAAGGATTCGTGACAATGTTGGTATTCCTGTTGAGCTGGCGCTTGCGGCTGCCGACCAAAGACTTCGTGACGAGGGAATCCGCTCAACAGTTTCGCTTGTTGCAGCCGGTTCGTTCCGTTGCTCTTCCGATATCGTAAAGGCAATTGCCTTGGGCGCTGACGCTTGTTATGTTGCGTCTGCGGCGCTTATAGCTATGGGCTGTCATATGTGCCAGACCTGCAACACCGGCAAGTGCAACTGGGGTATTGCAACCCAGCGTCCTGACCTTACAAGACGTCTTAATCCTGAAATTGCGCATAAAAGAGTTGTTAACCTTATCAATGCCTGGAATCACGAGATTAAGGAGATAATGGGCGGTATGGGTATCAACTCCATAGATTCACTCAGAGGCAACAGACTTATGCTCAGAGGTATCGGCTTAACTGAAAAAGAGCTTGAGATACTCGGCATAAAGCATGCCGGAGAATAAGGAGGTAGAGATTATGAAAAAAGTATTCGCAAGAGAAGAACTTTGCATAAACTGCCGACTTTGCGAGGTTTACTGCAAGACCAATCATTCAAAATCTAAAGATATTATTAAGGCATATAAATCGGAAAATCCTGCACCTGTAAGCCGTATATCGGTATACGGCGACCGTGTGGCGTCTGTGGCGGTAAACTGCCGTCACTGCGATGACCCGGCGTGCGTTAAGGCGTGCATAACAGGCGCTATGACTAAGGATAAAAAAACAGGTATCGTTTCCGTAAACGAGGACAAATGCATAGGCTGTATGACCTGCCTTGCCGTTTGTCCCATCGGATGCATCAAGACCGGTGACATTGCCTTTAAGTGCGATTTGTGCGGCGGCGAGGAGCCTGCCTGTGTTAAGAATTGCCCCAACAGAGCGTTGGTATGGCTTGAAGCAGGAGGTAACAAGTAATGAAATACGTTATTATCGGAGCTTCGGCAGCCGGACTTGCGGCGGCAGAGGCAGTCAGAAAAGAAGACCCTCAGGGTACCGTTACAATACTTACTGAGGAAGCGTATATGCCTTACTCACGTCCGTCTATAAGCTACTACCTTAAGGGCAAGGTAAAAGAAAGCGATATGGCGCTTCGTAAGCCGTATTTTTATAAAGAGAAAAAAATAGACGTTGTAACAAATGCCAAGGTTACCGCAATAGACACTGAAAAAAAGACTGTAAAAGCAGGCAGAAAAAGCTATCCGTATGACAAGCTTTGTCTTTGCACCGGCTCAAAGCCGTTTGTGCCGCCTATGGAGAATGTTAAGGGCAAATCAAACGCTCTGACGTTTCTTGATTTACAGACTGTTAAGGATATCAAATCAATTGCCAATGAAAAGACAAGAGCAGTTGTAATAGGCGCAGGACTTATCGGTATGAAAGCTGCCGAGGGACTTGTTAAAATATGCAAGAGCGTCGACGTGGTCGAGCTTGCACAGAGAGTTTTGCCGTCAATACTTGATGAAAAATCGGCTAAGCAGGTTAAAAAACACCTGGAAAATAACTCCATCAGATTCCATATGGAAAATACTGTTGTAAAAGCCTCATCAAAGGGGAAGATTATTACCTCGGTTACTCTTAAGAGCGGCAAAAAGCTGCCCTGCGACCTTTTGATACTCGCAGTGGGAGTAAGACCTCAGACTGAACTGGCAGAAAAAGCAGGTCTTGCCGTTGACAGGGGAATAATTACCGATACTCAGACCATGCAGACCAGCAACCCGGATATTTACGCAGCCGGTGACTGCTGTGTGTCGGTGGATATGCTTGACGGCTCAAAGAAGATAATTGCGCTTTGGCCCAATGCCGTTCAGCAGGGCAACGTTGCAGGTTCCCGGATGGCAGGCGGCGATACAGTAACAGGCGGCACTTATTCAGTAAATGCCATTGATTTTTTCGGTTTGAGAATATGCACCTGCGGTCTTATCAATGCTGCCGGAGAGCAGTACAGCGATAAAATCAGCAGGCACGACGATTCATATAAGCGCCTTGTGTTTGAGGGCGACAAGCTTGTTGGTTATGTTCTTATAAATTCAAGCACAAGCGCAGGTATTTATACTAATCTTATTTCAAACGGAGTTTCCCTTGATACACTTCAGGGCGATATAATGGATGACCCGTCCATCTTCCTGTTTGATAGGGCGACGAGAATTACCAAGCTGAGAGGTGGAATTATATGACTGTTGAAGCAGGACTTACACGTTACGAGCAGGTAAATGAACAGATAAAAAAAGAGCTTGAATCCCACAACAAGGTTACAGTAAAGGACGTAAACGGACAGCGTTATATAGGCTGTGCCCTTGACGAGGGAAAAACAATTGAGGTTTACGGTACTCCGGGCAATGACCTTGCGTGCTATCTTAACGGCGGCAGGGTAGTGGTTTACGGTAACTGCCAGGAGGCAGTCGGCAATACCATGAACGGCGGCGAAATCGTAATTCACGGTCATTCCGGGGACGCTATGGGCTACGGAATGCGTGACGGTCAGATTTACGTCCGTGATAACGTTGCCTGCCGCGGCGGAATCCATATGAAAGAGTTTCGCCAGATGAAGCCGTTGCTTGTAATCGGCAAGAATGCCGGCTCATTCCTGGGCGAATATATGGCGGGGGGAACTATCGTGCTTTTAGGACTCGGGCTTAAAAGAGGCGAAAAGCTCTTCGGTACCCACTGTGCCTCAGGTATGCACGGCGGCAAGATTTTTGTCAGAGGAAATTTCCCTAAGGAAAACCTCAGCGATAATATAAAAATAGTAAACCTTACCGATGAAGATAAAAAAGAGCTTTCAGCATATGTTAAAAAATATTGCAGATATTTTGATGAAAGCTATGACAAGGTAATGTCAAAAACCTTCAAAAAACTGGTACCGGCCACTTCAAGACCGTATGCAAATCTTTATACACCAAATTAACAGGAGAGCATATGTTTGATAATATTCATGAGGAATGCGGAGTTTTCGGCATTTTTGAAAAAAAGACTACCCATGTTGCAAGATCGGCTTATCTCGCTCTTTTTGCCTTGCAGCACCGAGGTCAGGAAAGCTGCGGTATTGCTGTAAATGACGACGGTGTGTTCAGACACCAACGGGGCGACGGACTTGTGCCGGATGTTTTTTCAAAAGAACGTCTGGACAGACTGGGCATGGGTAATATGGCAATAGGTCACGTGCGTTATTCTACCACAGGCGGTAAGAATGTTAATAACATTCAACCCCTTGTTATTCGACATATCAAGGGTAATCTTGCTGTTGCCCACAACGGCAATCTTGTAAACGCGCCTGAACTCAGAAGGCAGTTTGAGCTTAAAGGCGGTATATTTCACGGCACGTCGGACACGGAGTCAATAGCATATTCAATCGTTTCCCAGCGCCTTACAAGCAAAAGCACTGAAGAGGCAATTGAAAAAGTTATGTATTCACTTAAAGGTGCTTATTCCTGTGTGGTTATGACCGCCACAAAGCTGATTGCGTTTCGTGATCCTAACGGCTTCAGACCCCTTTGTATGGGCAGGACTGAGGACGGCGCATATGTTGTTGCGTCGGAATCCTGTGCCCTTGATACCGTGGGAGCGGAATTTATAAGGGACATCAAACCGGGAGAGATAGTAGTTATAGGTCCTGACGGAGTAAACTCAATAGAAACCCATTGCACCCAAAAGGGGAATCTCTGCGTGTTTGAATATATATATTTTGCACGTACTGATTCTGTTATTGAGGGCTCGTCGGTACAGCATGCCAGAATGAAAGCAGGCGAATTTTTGGCTAAGGAGCACCCTGTTGACGCCGATATTGTTATAGGCGTTCCCGATTCCGGACTTGACGCCGCGCTTGGCTATGCTAATGAGAGCAAAATACCCTACGGTATAGGATTTATCAAAAACCGTTATATAGGCAGAAGTTTTATTCAGCCATCTCAGGACCAGCGTGAGGACGCTGTGAAGATTAAACTCAATGTGGTTAAAGAGAACATAGCCGGAAAAAGAGTAATAATGATTGACGACTCAATAGTCAGAGGAACCACCTGCGCCAGAATTGTAAGTCTTCTCAGGGAGGCAGGGGCAAAGGAGGTACATATGCGAGTGTCGTCACCGCCGTTCAAATATCCCTGCTTTTTCGGTACTGACGTTGATTCTCAGGAGAATCTGATTGCCTGCCAGTATGATACTGTAGAGGAAATCGCTGAGAAAATAGGCGTCGACAGCCTCGGATATCTGTCGGTGGAAGCCACAAATCATCTGGCAGAAAAGACAAAATGCGGTTTCTGCAACGGATGCTTTACAGGCAAATATCCTATTGAAGTACCTAAGGAACAGCCGAAAAATAAATTTGAGGAAAAGCTCAATAATTTTTCTCCTTATTATCAGGTGCTTGATTAATTTAGTATTTGACAAGTTAATTTTTATAAAATGCTTGCAATTTCTGCGTTTGTAATGTATAATATCAAACGCAATGTGCAGGGTTGTCCGAGCTGGCCGAAGGAGCACGATTGGAAATCGTGTAATGCTTCAACGAGTATTCGAGGGTTCGAATCCCTTGCCCTGCGCCAAAAAACTCCCGAAATCAGCGTACTTTCTGCGCTTTCGGGAGTTTTTCTTTTATACTGTATTTTAAAATGGTTGTAAAATGAAGCTTAATTAACTATAATATATATAATTAATACGTGCAGCGGAGGAACATTATGAAAAAATGTCTTATCGTAGTCGATTATCAAAACGACTTTGTGTGCGGTTCTCTGGGAAATGAAAATGCCAGGGAAATTGATGAAAGAATTGCCTTCAAGATAAATCAGTACCACGATAATAATGACTGTGTGATTTTCACCTTTGATACCCACGGCGCTGATTATCTTTCAACTCGTGAGGGCAGGTATCTGCCTGTTGAGCATTGTATCCGGGGAACAGAGGGACACCGCCTCTACGGCAAAACAGCAGATTGTGCCCGAGATAATGATATAAGATTTTATAAAGGAAGCTTCGGCTCTGATGAGCTTTATGAATATATTAAGGCTAATCAATTTGATTCAATTGAGCTGGTGGGAGTCGTTACCGATATTTGTGTTATCTCAAACGCTGTGCTTGCCAAGACTGCCGCGCCTGAAACTGATGTGATTGTGGACGCTTCATGCGTGGCGTCCAATGACAACGAGCTTAACGACGCCGCTTTAAAAGTTATGAAAAGTATGCAAATTGATATTATTAACGGAAAAGAGGAAGATAAAAATGAATGAGAGAAATCTGTCACTTCTTTGTGATTACTATGAGCTTACAATGAGTAACGGATATTTCAAAAAAGGAATGGCTGACAGAATTGCATATTTTGATGTGTTTTTCCGCACCGTACCCGACGGAGGCGGATTCGCTGTTGCAGCCGGTCTTGAGCAGGTGGTTGATTATATTAACGATCTCCATTTTTCTGATGATGATATTGATTATCTGCGCTCCAAAGGAATTTTCGACGAGGCTTTTCTTGAGTACTTGAGTGATTTTCATTTCACCGGCGATATCTATGCTGTGCCTGAGGGAACTCCCGTGTTCCCCGGTGAACCTATTTTAACGGTAAAGGCGCCTGTTATTGAAGCTCAGCTTATTGAAACATATCTTCTCCTGGCAATAAACCATCAGTCGCTGGTTGCCACAAAGGCAAACAGAATTGTCAGAGCCGCCAACGGCAGAGCAGTGCTCGAATTCGGTTCACGCAGAGCGCAGGGAGCTGACGGCGCTGTAATCGGTGCCAGAGCGGCATATATAGGCGGCTGTAAGGGAACTGCCTGCACCCTTACTGATAAACTTTACGGAGTGCCTGCCAGCGGTACTATGGCTCATTCCTGGGTTCAGATGTTTGACACGGAGTACGAGGCGTTTAAAACTTACTGCGAGCTTTACCCTCAGAATGCAACATTGCTTGTTGATACCTATAATACTCTTAAAAGCGGTGTGCCAAACGCTATACGCGCGTTTAAAGAGGTGCTCCTGCCAAAGGGGATTACGAATTTCGGCATCCGTCTTGATTCCGGTGATATCTCCTATCTCTCAAAAAAAGCGAGAAAGATGCTTGATGAGGCAGGACTTGAGCAGTGCAAGATAGTGGCGTCAAATTCTCTTGACGAGCATCTTATCTGTGATTTGATGATACAGGGCGCCAAGATTGATGTTTTTGGAGTGGGCGAGCGACTTATTACTTCCAGCAGTACACCGGTGTTCGGCGGAGTTTATAAGCTTGTAGCCGTGGAGAATGAGGACGGAGAAATAATCCCCAAGATAAAGGTAAGCGAGAATGTATCTAAGATTACCAATCCTCATTTCAAAAAGGTTTACCGCTATTACGACAACGAGAGCAAGAAGGCAATTGCCGACGAGCTTTGCGTTTATGATGAAACAGTAAATGAAAATGAGCCCCGCACAATATTTGACCCAAACGCTGTGTGGAAAGCAAAAACCCTCACCGATTTCACGGCAAGGGAGTTGCTTGTTCCTATATTTAAAGAGGGCAAATGCGTTTATGATTTGCCAAATCTTGACGATATTCAGTCCTACTGCAAGGAGCAGATAGACCTGCTCTGGGATGAGGTAAAAAGATTTGAAAATCCGCATACCTATTATGTTGATTTGTCAGGTAAACTGTGGAAGATAAAGCAGAAACTTCTTAACGATATTAAATAATATTTCTTATGCATCCGCGTCGGCTTTTTCGGCGCGGATTTTTAATTCTTCCATTATCCTTTTGTGGTCCTTTTCATTAAGATTATAGAAAAGCATCGGTATAACACAGATAACGCAACTTATTATTGTGGTTATTATAAGTATGTTAAATATCGGAGTCCGCACAGAGGCTTCATATAAAACGGTATAGTCTTCTTTAAGCCCGTAATGCTCATAGAAATAGGGCAGTATCAGGTTGGTGAACATTCCGGCAACGGTAACGAGCATTGAGCCAAACTGTGTGATAAAGCCCTCAAGCCTCACGCCTGTTTTCCATTGCTGATAGTCGTAAATTTCCGCCGTCATAGAAGATGTGACGATGCTGTCGCCGCCCATCATAGCCGTGGCAAGGTAAAGACAGATGAAGAACAGCGCCGAGGAATCCATGGTAAAAAGCATAAGGGCGGCAAAACCGGCACGCAAAAGATTTGACCATATAATTATGTTCTTTTTTCCTATCTTTTTTGCCAGGAGGGGAGACAGCAGCATCCCTGGAACGGAGGCTGTGCCGATTACCGTGTTCATTATCCCCAGCATGTCCTCGTTTTGTATCTGATATACGCAGTACCACGCAAGAATAGAGCCGATACCGGATTTGAGTCCGCCGAGTATTGAATAGAGATTGATAAGCCAGAAATATTTGTTTTTTCCGGTGTGTTTAATTCCCTGGAAAAATTTAACTTTTGCCACGTAATCCTTTGGAACAACGATTTTTTCTTTAGTCCCGGCAAAGGTCATGATACCCAGCAATACGCCGGCTGCGGAGAATATCGGGAAGAATATCCTATATGTCTTAAAATCAGTCATACCGCCTGTAAGCCCTGCTAAAATAGGCAGTAAGAGATTGACTATTGACGGGCCGAGGTTATATATGAATGCGCTTATTGACAACAGGGTAGTTCTTTCCTCGCTGTTTGGAGTGAGCACCTGTGCCAGGCTTGAAAACGCTACTGAGTAAAGCGACTGAAATATCATTAAAAATGCATACGTAATGCCAATTAGCGTTGCCTTAGTCCAGTAATTAATATCGTTTGGTATGAATGCCATCAGACATAGTAGAACAGCAGTCGGCAGTCCTGTAATAAGCAGATACGGTCTGAATTTTCCGTATTTGGAGCTTGTGTTGTCTATCAGCATGCTGATAAAGGGTGTTTTAATAAGATTTAAAATGCCCATAATAAGGTTCATATAGGCAAGGTGCGTGGGCTTTATTCCGTAAGCTGAGCCGATAAGCAGGCAGTTGGCGCTCAGCGCCACGTATGTAAAAAGTGAATTGATTGTATTTACGCCGATACCGCCGACGCTGTAGGCGGAAAATTCACGGTAGGAAATATAC
>HHCFR02800__coassemble_1771_pt1 | contig 17070 bp, 13 predicted proteins | sample HHCFR02800__metabat2_high_PE_036 | metagenome-assembled genome bin HHCFR02800 | reverse complement strand
GCATCGAAAACCGAGCGCTTCATATAGACTTCACCGCGCACGATCAAGCGCTATCCAGGAAAGATTTACACAAATTTACAACGAATATAAAAGTCCCATATATAAGCTGTGCCTTGTTAAGTTAAAGGACAAGGACAGCGCCGAGGACTGTATGCAAAACACATTTTTGGTTTTGTATAAAAAAATGCTCAACAAAGAGGAAATCGAAAATCCAAGAGCCTTTCTCTATAAAACTTCCGGCAACTTCATTTTAAAATGCTTTGAGGAAAAGAAAAAGAACGTCAATAAGACGGTTTGCATATCTGACTATGAAAACAAAATAGTCGACAATCAAAACGCAATTGACAGCGATATTGATTATCAGCTTCTTAACAAGCGGCTAAACTCACTGCTTACGCAGGAGGAGCAGCTGCTTCTAAGATACAAATACATATATGATTTTACTATTGAAGAAACGGCAAAACGCCTGAACATCTCCGCTCCCGCTGCCGCCAAACGGCTTCAGCGGCTTAGAGAAAAGATAAAAAAATCCGTTTCCATTGACGGATAGAAAGGAGAACGACATGAACATTTTAGTTAATGAAAAAGTTTTAAGATCCCTTTTTAACGATAATGATTTTAATACAGAGCTCAAAATAATGCTCAACGAAATAATCGACGAAGAGCTGCTCAAAGAGCCTGAGGATATGGACTGCGACCTCATCGACGAGTGCACTGATATGCTCATAGCGCTGGAACAGGAAAACGACGACGGATTCGCAGTAATGATACCGCTGATAAGCAGTGAAAAAATAATGGCGGCATGCCGCAAAAAAGGATTCAAATCTCTGAGCAGACCTGTGCGCGGTTCGCTCATAGCCTGCATAATCCTGCTTTCAGCTTTTACGGCAAACACAGTAATTGCCGACGTGTTCGACTATAACATAGCAAAAGAAGTTGTAAGCTCAATTTCCCAAACTCTTCAGGACTGGGGAATCATCGCCAGCGCTGACGACGACAGCGAAATCGTCGTTGACGAAATTCCCTCCGCCGATAAAGCCGACGATAAATCAGACAACAGCGAACCTGTAACAGAGTCCGAAGAGGAAGAAACCACTGCCGAATCTAAAGGCAAAGCAACACAAGCGCCTAAGAAAGCTTCTGTCCAAAATCAAACAACACCGTCTGACACTACCACCGAAGTACAGGATGTATCTGTTCAAAAATATACTCTTACATTAGATGCAAACGGCGGCAAATGCAGCGCGTCCGCAGTTGAGGTCACATACGGCAAAGCCATAGGCAAGCTACCCACACCCGAAAGAGAGGGCTATGAATTTCTCGGCTGGTATAACATAGATATCAGCTACTACCGTGAAAACGGACGCAAAAGCGAAAAAGCGCTAAACGATAAAACCGTTTACAACCTTCAAAAAGACTCAGTAGTTACTGCAAAATGGAGCAAATACAGCACTATCAGGCTCAACGCCAACGGCGGCGAATGCAGTACAGAATACCTTGCATTAGGTGCAAATGACAGCATAAAAAAGCTGCCTGTTCCCACCAGAGAGGGATATATCTTTGCAGGCTGGTTTGATGAGGATTATATTCCGTTTACCACCACGGAAAATCTTTATCTTTACTCCCTTCCCGAATTTTACTACGAGCTGACTGCGTACTGGATAAAGGTAGGAGAAACACGCACTGTTTACTTCAATACCAACGGCGGTAAATGCGATGTTGTCAGCAAAGATTTTGAAGTAGGAAAGCCGTACGGCGAGCTGCCTGTGCCTGTAAAATCAGGATTTAAATTCCTTGGCTGGTACAGCGAAAGCTACGCCGACTCCGAGAAGATAACCGCTGATACGGTATTTACCACACAAATCTCCTTACAGGCGCTTTGGTACAGAAGCACGGCAACCGTCACGTTTGATCCGGCAGGCGGAACCTGCGACGTAACGAGTATGAACGTGTATTCAGACAACATATACAGAAATGTGCCCAAACCTGAAAAAGAGGGGTACGTATTCCTCGGCTGGTATTGCGGCGATGAGCAAATTTTTGATGAACTTTGGGTATTCCATCCGGCTAAGGACAAAACATATAAGGCGCTGTGGATTCCTGTAAAAGTGCCTGTCACCTTCAACGCCAACGGCGGAAAAATCAGCAGCAGCGGCGATATTTCCATCACGGAAAATTACTCCTATATGCTTAGTTACGGCTCATTTCCCGAGGCTTCAAGACAGGGCTACAAATTCACCGGCTGGTATACCGAGCCTGTAGGCGGCACAAAAATCAGCGAGACAGATACAGTTAATTTCCTTGACGGCGCCACATTTTACGCCCATTGGGAAGAGAACGAAACCGTGCTTAATGTATCGTTCTACCTTAACAACAGCGACGACACCTGCACCACGGTATCCGTTAACAAGGGCGAAAAAATACCTGCCTCAAAAATCCCGAATATGAACAATTCCGGCGGACTGTTCTATGAATTTGACGGCTGGTATACCGACAAATATTACGGCGAAAAAGCTGACCTTGACGCTGTGATTACAGAAAACACGGAATATTATGCTCACTGGGTATTCAATACTGATTTAACTCAGACAACTCTGAAACTTGACAAAACAAACTATGAGCTCAACGAAGAAATTTACCTAACCACAGTGGATATGATATTGTCATTGCCAAGCATGGGTTACAGCCAAACCATCACTGGCGAAATGCTTGACGAAGCAGGCGCAAAGATTGAATACGACACATCATCTTACGGCAAGCACACGCTGACGGTCACCGTCGCTATGGATACCGGCTACATGTTGACCCTCAGGGCATCTGCTGATATTTATGTAGGCGGCTGTACCCATGAATCAGGAACATACACCGCAAACGAGGTTACTCCCACATGCCATTCTGAAGGATACAGCGGCGACATAATGTGCAAGAACTGCAATGAACTGATTGAAAAAGGCAGTATTTTGCCAATAACACAGCACGACGAGAACACAAAAACAAAAACTATTAATTACAAAGCCGCCACGTGCTCTCAAGAGGGATACAGCGGCGACAGCGTTTGTGTGGAATGCGGCAAAATTGTTAAAAAAGGCAGTATTATTAATAAAACGCCCCATACTTCCACCCATCAAGAAGTGGCAAAAAAAGCCTCCTTTGACCAGGACGGAGAAATTGTTACAGTATGCAACGACTGTAACACAGTTATCTCCACAGACGAAATTATAAGCAAAGTTTCCTCCGTTACACTGTCGTCAGAATATTATGATTATGACGGATATGTAAAATCTCCGAAAGTTACGGTTAAGGATGCAGACGGAAATGCCATTAAAGACTACACCGTCACAATGGATGAGGGAAGAACACAGGTAGGCACATATAATGTGTACGTAACCCTAAACGGTAATCTTTATGAAGGAGAAAAGACCCTAACCTTTGAGATTCTTGAATGCACCTTGAGGAAACCTGATGCAAAATTCGTATCAGGCACCAGTTATATAGAGTGGAGCGCAAACCCCAAGGCTGACGGATATGAGGTATATTGCGAAAAGCTATTCGGCGAGGACGAAACATATACAATTACATCAAACAATATTACGTATGTGGACTACAAAAAAGACCTTGGATATAAATTCCCTAACTATTATAAAATAAAAGTACGTGCTTACAAAAATATCAAAGATGGAGTCATTTATTCCCCTTGGTCTGACTTGTGCAACGTACGGTTCTAAATCAGAGGATCAAATAGGACCTAACCACAGCAAAAAAGGACGCTTTAAAAAGCGTCCTTTTGTTTTGTTATTTTATTTGGCTACTGCCCACAGGGTGCGGTTTTTATCTGACACTGCGGACAACGTCATCACTGTTTTGCCGTTTTGTGTTCCGGCACAAAAAGCGCCGTAAAAATTCTCGCCTTCAAGCTCAAAGGAGAAAGTATACGAATCTTCGGAGAGTTTCAGCTTAGTTTCTTTGCCGTCAACGGTAAGGATTTCGCCGTCAACACTCAGCTCTGACACCGGTTCGATTATATCATTAACCTTGCTCCAGTCATCCGTAGCCTTTGTGTCCGCTGAGAAGAAAACAGCCTCGTATTCTCCCGCCACGTCGGAGTTATCCACCGCCTTTGCCGTTTCGCCGTTATATTTCAGCGGAAGCATTGTCAGCCATCCGTTTTCAGTTCTCAGCATCTGGTGGACCTGAACATTGTGAAATGCGCCCTCGCCGTCGTTGTATCGCTGGTGATAAACCTGATAAATTCTGCCGTCGTCATCAATAAGGCATGATGAATGCCCCGGAGAAAGAACCGCCGTTTCATCAAACGAGAACTGATAATTTCCTGCTACCTTTGTGCCGGTGCTCTTCATATCCTTAGCGTCATTGCCTGCCGCGTCTACATAAGGACCGTCGGGATTTTCACTGCGGTACTCACGGATATTATAGCCGTCAAGGGCATTAAGTCCGCCGTAAGTCAGAAACATATAATAATATCCGCTTTGACTGTCATACACAATAAACGGTCCCTCTCCGGTGCCGTTAGTTTCCTCATTGGTGCAGGATATCTGCTTGCCGAAATAAATATCATATCCCTGACTGCTTCTCATAGCGTCATAATCCGGCATACCCGTTTCCTCCACCAGCGGCATGACATAGATACCTCCGCTGTAAGAGCCGTACGCAAGCCAGAGATTGCCGTCCTTGTCATAAAACGCCGCCGGGTCTATGGCATTTGGATATTTGCCGTAAGTGCAGTCATAATTGCCCTCATCGTCAAACCAGTCCTTTTCCTCAACCTCTTCTTTGGTAAACACTCCGCTTTCGATAAGGCCGCCGATATTGGTAAAGGAATAATGGAGCTGATTCTTAGGCTTGCCGAAAAGAGTGGTGCGGTTGCTGAATCCGCTGTATATCATAGTGTCAACAAATTCAAAAGTACCCTCAGGGCTGTCTGAAACGGCAAGCCAGATTACCGAGCCCGTACTGCCCCATACCGAAGAGCATGCGTAATAGCAATACTTGCCCATGGTCTTATTATAGATAATATCCGAAGCCCAGACGTTCGTTTCCCATTTGTCCTCATCATAATCCCACAGTCTCTGAGCGCCGTCGCACCAGGCAAACGCTTTTTCAAGGCTTCCTCTGAGGGTTGAGCCCTCTTTTACCAGCGTCCTGTTACTGTCAAAAACTCCTGAGCTCACTGTGCTCCAGCTTATAAGGTCATCGCTTTTTGCCGAAGCTATGTGAGAGCCGGTGACATAATAAGTTCCGTCCTGCGCCTTAAATACAGACGGGTCGTGAACAGATACTCCTTTGCTGTCATCAAAGTTCAGCGCATCGCCCTCAATGGGCATAATCACGGCTTCTGTACTGCCTGCTCCGCATCCTGTAAAACACAGTACAACAAAAATCACCGCCAGAGCCAGCGACAAGATTTTGACATACCTTTTCATAAATCCTCACCCCATTGATGTTTATACCGAAATTATACAATAAACACTTCCTGAAAACAATAGGGACTGTGCCGTCGGATTAAATCCCGCATGCACAGTCGCGTATTTTATAATATTCTTGTTTTATCTTATTGCGTCTTTCATCGTCTTAACGTATTCATAAACCTTTTGGGGAGCGTTTTTGCCGTATTCGGCAACAATTTCAACTATTGCCGAGCCCACAATCACGCCGTCGGCAAGGTCGGAATACTCCTTAGCCTGCTCGGGAGTATTGATTCCGATTCCTATAGCCACAGGGGTGTCGCTGACTTCTGCGGCTGCTTTCACAACCGACTTAATCTCCGATTTAATATCATTGTCACCATTCTGAGCACCTGCCGATGGAACGGCATAGAGAAATCCTTTTGACTCACAGGCTATTTTTTTCATTCTTTCACTGCTTGACGGAGCAATCATTGATATCACATCAATATCGTATTTAACAGCAACGCTCTGAAGCTCGTCTTTCTCCTCAAACGGAAGATCAGGCACGATTACCGCGCTGATTCCTGCATCCTTAGCCTTTTGCAAAAACCTGTCATATCCGTATTTGAAAAGCACATTCAGATACGTCATATATACCAGCGGCGTGTCCGTTTGGGATGATACTTTTTTTGTAAGCTCCAGCACCTTATCAGTGGTAGCGCCCTGTGAGAGCGAGCGGAGATTTGCCTCCTGAACAACAGGACCCTCAGCAATGGGGTCGGAAAACGGTATGCCTATTTCTATCAAATCACATCCGCCCTCTGCCATACTCAGTATTATCTTTTCGCTCGTTTCAAGGTCTGGATCGCCTGCGGTAACAAATCCGATAAATGCTTTTGAGTTTTCAAACGCCTTTTTTGTATTACTCATTAATATCAACCCCCCTGTATCTGGCAATTGCCGCCACGTCCTTATCACCTCTGCCGGAAAGACAGCAGATGATGATATCGTCCTTACTCATCTGAGGAGCTAATTTAATAAGATGCGCCACTGCGTGAGCAGACTCGATAGCGCATATGATCCCCTCTGTTTTGGCTATGTACTCAAAGGCGTCAACTGCCTCGTCATCAGTAACAGCCACATATTCCGCCCTGCCGGTATCTTTAAGATTAGCGTGCTCAGGACCTACTCCCGGATAGTCAAGTCCGGCGCTTATGGAGTACACCGGAGCAATCTGCCCGTACTCGTTCTGGCAGAAATATGATTTCATACCGTGGAACACTCCCAGCGTGCCCGTTGCCATAGTAGCCGCCGTTTTGCCGCTGTGGATTCCTTTTCCTGCCGCCTCGCATCCGATAAGCCGCACATCCTTGTCGTTTATGAAATTATAGAACATGCCCATGGCATTGGAACCGCCGCCCACGCATGCCATGACCGCCGAGGGCAGCCTGCCCTCAAGCTCAAGTATTTGCTGCCTTGCCTCCTTGGATATTACCGACTGAAAATCCCTTACTATCATTGGATAAGGATGAGGTCCCATAACGGAGCCAAGAACATAGAACGTGTCGTCCACACGTGAAACCCATTCACGCATTGCTTCGTTTACCGCGTCCTTGAGCGTCATAGTGCCCGTGGTGACTGCATTGACCTTAGCGCCCAGGAGCTCCATACGATAAACATTGAGCGCCTGGCGGACAGTGTCCTCCTTGCCCATAAATATCTCGCACTCCATGCCCATAAGCGCCGCCGCCGTTGCCGTGGCAACTCCGTGCTGACCGGCACCTGTTTCAGCAATAACTCTGGTCTTGCCCATTTTCTTTGCCATCAGGCACTGCCCTAAAACATTGTTTATTTTGTGACTGCCCGTATGGTTAAGGTCCTCACGCTTAAAATATATCTTTGCACCGCCCAGGTCCTTTGTCATATTCTCGGCATAATATAGAAGCGACGGTCTGCCTGCATATTCTTTTAGCAGCTTGTTAAGCTCTGCATTAAACTCCGGGTCGTTTTTGTAAAACTCATATGCTTTTTCAAGCTTAATTATTTCATCCATCAGCGCTTCAGGAATATACTGACCGCCGTGAATACCATATCTTCCTATGCTCATCTCACACACTCCATATCTTTTTAATATTTTAAATTTAACTTTGCCGCTTTAATATCCGACAAAGACTTAATACGGTAATCGCCAGATCATCAAATAATATTTGACACAGGATTATTCTGAAATGCTTTTAACAAAAAGCTATCCGCTGTTATCTTTACAAAATAAACGGATAAATCATAAAACAAAAAAGTCCTTGGCAATACAAACGTATTACCAAGGACGAAATTACATTCCGCGGTGCCACCTTGATTTATGGGCAAGCCATACTCTTTGCAAGATACTATCATATCTCCGGCCACTAACGCAGGCCATCGCGTTACGGGATACTCGGCAAAAGCCTTTCACCGTACCCTCAGCGGTCCATTTAATAAGCCGTTTAATACTCCATTTCCAGCAACGGGAGCTCTCTGTGATTGCGTATCTTATTTTTATCTCCGCCTCAACGGTTTGAAATCAGATATTCAATTTTCTCAATCATATCATTTTAAATCCGTTTTGTCAACAGTAATCTTGCATAGGCGTTTTCCAGCGTGGAATTGAATATAATATTTTCAATGCCCCTGGTGCTCTCATACTCTGCGGCAGATTTAGACGTGACAAAATAAAAAGGAATATTCATACCCCTGCACTTTTCGGCAAAATCCTTAACATTTTCCGGCACGGTTGCCGAATGATACATAGTGTGAAGCACAGCGTCCACACCCTCCAGACAGTAGTTTGAATAGTCAATATTCACATACGGATTTATCACAAGTATGTTTCTGTGGTTGAGCTTAGGATTTTTAACCGGCTCAAACTGTCTGCCGGCGGTTAAAAACTCGTCGTTTTGCCCGGCGCTCACAGTCCTTACGGCTGTATAAAGCCTGTTATAGCTGATGTAAACGCCCTTAACTGAGCTGAGAATAAATTCCACCGCTCTTTGAAAATTTGCCGCTCCGTTGGAGGATTCGTCCTCCAGCGGCTTATCCGCCGCCACCAGGACAATGCTTTTATCATAAAAGATATTGCCCAAAAGCGCTCCCGTCCAGGCAAGTGTGTCCGACCCGTGCAGGATTATAACGCCGTCGTATTCTTCGTAATCCACTGCGCTCAGGCAGTCAATGAGCTTTTGCCACAGGTCAATGTCCATATTCTCCGACAGCACGGAAAACGGGCAAACGCAGTCAAAACTCACGCCCTTAAAATCAGCGAAATCAAGAATTTTAAAGGGATTATCAAGGAGGATATTGTCCTGCCTGACGCAGGCAATTGTTCCGCCGGTACCCACCACAAGGATTTTGCTCATTGCATCACCTTTATCATTTTACATAAGCAGAGCTTATTTTGTGAAGAATGTGAGAAATGCCTTATACGCCATATAGGTGTCTATCTTGCTGACTACCTCATACGGCGAGTGCATTGAAAGCACAGGAACGCCCACGTCGATAACGTCCACGTCAAGGTTGGCTATATACATAGCAACAGTTCCGCCGCCGCCTGCGTCTACCTTGCCAAGCTCGCCGCTCTGCCAGAGAACGCCGTTAGACTCCATAAGATTTTTAACAAAGCTTACATACTCCGCCGAAGCGTCGCTGGTGCCGCTCTTGCCTCTTGCTCCTGTAAACTTGGTAACAACTACGCCCTGATTGATAAATGAAGCGTTGTTCTTTTCAAACTGACCGGGCCAAGTGGGGTCAAAGGCAGCGTTTACATCGGCAGAAAGACATTTTGAATTAGAGAGAACGTCCCTGCCCTCACAGCCCTCAATGCGTGCCAGATCCTCGATAAAATATCTCAGGTAAGCTGAATTGAGTCCGGTGTTTCCGTCAGAGCCCGTCTCCTCCTTGTCGGTAAGAACGGTTATTGCCGTGTATTCGGGAACATCCTTAACATCAAATATAGCCTGCATAGCCGTGTAAGCGCAAACACGGTCGTCGTGACCGTAGCCGCCGATAAGACTCCTGTCAAAGCCGATATCGTCCACGGTAAACGCCGGTACAAGCTCAAGCTCAGCCGACAGGAAATCACGCTCAACGATGCCGTACTTTTCATAAAGAATGTTCAAAAGATTAAGCTTTATCTTTTCGCTTTCCTTGTCATCTTTAAAGGGACGTGAACCGATAACCACGTTAAGCTCCTCGCCCTTTACAATCTCGTTTGCCTTTCTTGACATCTGCTCGGCACCGAGATGAGGAAGAATATCAGTTATGCAGAATTTCGGGTCAGCAGGGTCCTCGCCCACATTTACGTCAACATAGCTGCCGTCGTTCTTGCATATCCTGCCGTGAAGTGAAAGCGGAATTGCCGTCCACTGATATTTCTTAATTCCGCCGTAATAATGGGTCTTGAAAAATCCCAGTGAGCCGTCCTCGTAAACAGGGCACTGCTTAAGGTCAAGTCTTGGGGAATCAATGTGGGCGGCGCTTATTCTCACACCATCCTTAACAGGTCTTTTTCCCTTGATACAAAGGATAATTGCCTTGCCCCTGTTAAAATAATACACCTTCTCGCCCTGACTGAGCTGGGAAGCAAATTTGTCAAACTCTTTATAGCCGTTAGCCTTTGCCAGCTCTAAAGCTGATTTGGCAAACTCCCTCTCCGTCTTGTTTTCATAAAGGAATTTTTTGTATCCGCCGCAAAAATCGTCGCAGGTTTTGAGCTCGTCATCGCTCATAAAATCAACGCCGTTTTCCTTTTTGTTGAAGAGAAGCTCTTTAAGCTCCTGGGCTTTTGTTTTCTCACTCATAGTATTTCCTCCATTATTTTTTTAATCTGTGAATCAATATCCTCACCGTTATTATAGATAACGAAATCAGAATTATTAATATAATAGCTTTCGTCAAACTGGGCGTTCATTCTGCTAACTGCCTGTTCCTGGGTTATTTTGTCACGCTCCGTAATACGCCTGAGCCGTGTTTCATAATCGGCAATCACGCTTATTATCTTATAACATTTATCAGCTGCTCCCGCCTCAAAAAGCTGCGGCGCGTCCAGCACGGCAAGGGGCTTTGCGTCACGCTCACAGAGGGAAATCACCTCAGGATGAACTATGCTGTTAAGCCTTTTTGTATTTTCCTTTGATGAAAAAGCAATTTGCGCCAGCTTTTTTCTGTCAAGCTCGCCGTTTATTATTATATCATTCCCAAATTCTGACGCAAGGCGATTTAAAATTCCCGGATTGTTGTCATAAATTTTTTTCACGTATTTGTCTGCGTCAAGAATATTAAATCCCATTTCAGCCAGCCTGCTGCTGACATATCCTTTGCCGGCACCCGTGGGACCGGTCAAACCGATGAAAAACGGCTTTCTCAAATCAATAATTTTAAAGGCGGCGGCACGGATTAGCCTGTTATACACCGCCATACCGACTCCTGTGGTGTGGGGTATTCTTGCGTACACCTTTTTAGCGCCCATTTCATCAAGCTGCCTGAGTGCGTCAAAAAGTTCCCTCGCCTGGGAAAGGTCGTCATTCTCCCTGCCATAGGTTACTTTGTCAACGGTCACGTTATCGCCCTCAAAGCAAAGGGCAAACGCATTTTCCCTGGAATTTACAAAATTCTCATAAACCTCTTTTTCGGCGTCAACTATAACCACCTGAGCCTTAGGGGCATAATGCTTGTATTTCATACCGGGGGATGCGGCAACCTCGTCGTTTTTCATGCCTTCAAGAACAGCTCTTGCCACCTCTGTTTTTCCGATAACCGACTCTATCATTTCCTTGGTGACTGCACCCGGACGCAGTATGGTCGGCACATCACCTGCAAGGGTTATCACCGTTGACTCCACTCCGAACTCACAGTCGCCGCCGTCGATAATAGCGTCGATTTTGCCGTTCATATCTTCAATAACATACTTTGCTCTGGTAGGGGAAGGCAAGCCCGACGTATTGGCGCTGGGCGCCGCCACAGGACAGCCTGCCGCCCGGATAAGCCTGCGGGCAATATCGTTTTGCGGCATACGCACCGCTACCGTGTCGAGTCCGCCGCTTACTACGTTTCCGACTCTGTCGCTCTTGGGCAGAATAATTGTCAGCGGTCCCGGGAAGAATGCATCCATCAGCGCACGTGCCTTTGGGGTAACCTCCTTAACTAATGGGACAATATCTTCTTTCTCACATATGTGAACTATCAGCGGATTATCGCTGGGTCTGCCCTTGGCGGCATATATGCTTTTTACTGCGTTTTCATTAAGAGCGTCGGCGCCAAGTCCGTAAACCGTTTCAGTGGGGAATGCCACAAGTCCGCCCTTTGCAATTATTTCACCCGCAAGCGCTATGTCGTATTCACTTGTAGATAAAATCTTAGTTTCCATATCAAATTCCTAAAAAATCTATAATTTTTAGCTTGTAATATACTACTTTTTAACTCTGCCGTCACATCTGCGACTTTTAAAATGTTTACTAATTATAGCAGAGAATCAGCTTTTACTGCTCTTCACCCTGCGCCTTAAGTTTTTCCGCCGTATCGGCAGTGATGAGCGCGTCAATCATTTCGTCCAAATCGCCGTTTAAGAACTGCTCAAGCTTGTAAATAGTCAGCCCAATCCTGTGGTCGGACACTCTGCCCTGGGGATAATTATACGTTCTTATTCTCTCGCTTCTGTCGCCGGTGCCTACCTGTGCCTTGCGCTCGCCGGCAATCTCAGCGTCGTGCTTTGCCTTTTCCTGGTCATAGAGCCTTGAACGCAGAACCTTAAGGGCTTTTTCCTTGTTTTTATGCTGGGAACGCTCGTCCTGACATTCCACCACAGTTCCTGTGGGGATATGGGTAATTCGTATTGCAGAGGAGGTCTTGTTAATATGCTGACCTCCTGCACCTGAAGAACGAAATGTATCTATCTGAAGGTCCTTTGGATTAATCTCGAAATCCACATCCTCCGCCTCAGGCAAAACTGCCACCGTGGTGGTGGAAGTATGGATTCTGCCCTGACTCTCAGTCTCCGGCACACGCTGAACACGGTGCACGCCCGACTCAAACTTAAAGCGTGAATAAGCGCCGTCGCCCTCAACGGAAAAACTTATCTCCTTATATCCGCCGAGTCCCGTTTCGTTGGCGTTGATGACCTCTGTCTTAAAGCCCTTGGATTCGGCATACATTGAATACATGCGGAAAAGCACGCCTGCAAAAAGAGCGCTCTCCTCGCCGCCGGCTCCTCCTCTTATCTCGATAATAACGTTCTTGTCATCATTGGGGTCCCTGGGCAGAAGGAGAACCTTAAGCTCCTCGGCGATTCTCTCCTCGTCCTGCTTGCTTTTTTCAAGCTCGTCCTTGACCATCTGAATAAATTCAGCGTCTGCCGAACCCTCCTCCAGCATCAGCTTGGAGTCCTCAATATTCTGCAGCGCTTTCTTGTATTCCCTGTATTTTTCCACCACGGGAGAAAGGTGCTTTAGCTCCTTCATCAGCTTAGTATATTTCTCCTGGTCAGACACTATATCGGGGCTGCACACAAGAGCGTTTACCTCTTCATATCTCTTTTCTACCTCATCGAGTTTTTCTGTCATACTCAGTCCTCTTTTTTACTCTTAATATTTTTCTCCGCCTTAATACGGGGAATCATAATCTCCCTGCCGCAGCCGCAGCATCTCAGCTTATAATCGACGCCGAGACGTGTGATTTCAAACTCCTTTGAGCCGCAGGGGTGGGGCTTCTTCATTATTACGGTATCGCCCAGTTCAAGTTTCATAATATCACCGCTTTATTATAATCTTATTTATTATATCATCAAGGCGTTTTTTTTACAACTCATATATTTATCATACTCTGCAAAATATTTTCATATACTTAACTACAACAAAAAAGAGAGTGATGTTATGAAATTTTACCCGGAGGGGAAAAACCCGCAGCTATCAAAGCAGTTTGAAACGGTGGACGATATAAAAGACGCCATGGTGCGGGGGGAAGTACTGGAATCAAAGGTCCTGCTCTGCGACAGGGAGCACAATCTGCACGTGGATTTGGGAGCAGTCAGGGGAATTATTCCCCGTGTGGAAGGCGCTGTCGGAATAGACGACGGCTCGGTCAGGGACATAGCTCTGATATCGAAAGTAAACAAAAGCGTGTGCTTCACCGTTCTCGGCTTTCAAAAAGATATATATAACAACAGCCTTGCCATACTGTCAAGGAGGGCGGTTCAGCTCAGGTGCATTAACGAATTTCTCAGCGGTCTTACCGAGGGGGATATAATTGACGCCAGAGTTACACACCTTGAAAAATTCGGAGCTTTTATTGATATCGGTGCAGGCATAAATGCGCTGATACCCATTGACATGCTGTCCGTGTCACGAATCAGCCACCCCTGCGAAAGGCTCACAGAAGGGCAAAATATCAAGGTAGTACTGAGGAAGAAAGAGCCGGGGAAAATGACCTTTTCCCTCAAGGAGCTTTTGGGCACGTGGCAGGAAAACGCCTCACAATTTGCCCAGGGAGAGACCGTTACAGGAATTGTCAGAAGCATCGAGGATTACGGCGTTTTTGTGGAACTCACGCCGAATCTTGCAGGGCTTGCCGAACCGCAGAATAACCTTTATGCCGGCCAGCAGGTGGCGGTGTATGTAAAATCAGTTCTGCCGTCAAAAATGAAAATAAAGCTTGTGGTGGTGGAGGCATTTAAGGAAACAGCGCCTCCCGCGGAACTTACATATTACACCGACGCCGAGCACATTGATTTCTGGCAGTATTCCCCGTCAGAAAGCAGTAAACAGATATACACGGATTTTAATGAATGAACAAAGCCCTGCTTTAAGCAGGGCTTATCTTTATTTTAGTAAATATTCTTTTTTCTAAACCGTATAAATCACACGGTGCATCGCTTTTACTCAGTCCTCCGTGTGCTCTCTGCCCTGAACGTCCACCTGACCGTTAAGGGTGAATTTTACCATTTTCCTTATCTGTATAAATGTTATCAAATCCATGACAGCATAAACTATCAGACCTGCGCCCAGTATTCTTGTTAGCGCCATAACGCTGTTAAACGGATTGATAATAACAAGCAGTCCCAAAACAATTGTAATAACTGCCATAACCACCGATATTATCCAGCTTTTCAGGTCATTTTTCCTTGCCTCAAGAGCGGACACAAGGTCAACGACTCCGCCCACAAGCACAAATATCCCGAAAAGAAACAGGACTGCTGAAATAATACTCCTGTACTTTACGCACAGAATTATGCCGGCAACCACTGCAAGGGTGCCGAGAATCGCCAGAAACGTGGATCTGAACTTCGTAAAATATGAAATCCACGCTCCCACGCCAAGCATTATCACCGTCGCACCGCAGAGAATACTGATAAATTCAACAGATTCATCAGGTCGTACAAGAAGAATTATCCCTATAATAAAGCCTGCAGCTATGGTAATAAGAGACAGATTTTTTATTCTAATAAGAATTTCTCTCACAAAATCACCCTTACTTTATATATCTAATATCATTTCCAATTAAAATCAGTTTATTATATTCACCGGTAATACGTGAGGTTATTCGCTGGTCGTACTTGTCCTCCAGCTCCTCAGCGGTGAGATTTGTCGATATAATAGTCGGCAGCTTTGAATTAAGCCTTGAATTTATTATGTTATAAAGGCAGGCAACAGTATAATTGTTCCTGAACTCCGTGCCCAAATCGTCGATTATCAAAAGGTCGCACCCCAGCACTGCCTTTTCGTAATATCTCAGGTCGTCGTCCCTGCCGAAATTCTCCTTTTGAAGATCGTTTAAAATATTCTGAGCCGTGCCGTAAACCACACTGTAGCCGCGGTTTATGACAACATTCGCAATAGCAAGGGAAAGATGAGTCTTGCCCAGTCCCGTGCCGCCCATAAACATTACATTAGGCGATGAGGTTGTAAATCCCGCAGCATATCTGCTGCAGCTTTTTTTAATTTTTTCAGCCTTGTCCCTGGGGGAAATGCCGTTTTCCATAACCTGCTGCGGATAATAATTTATATCAAAGGTGTCAAAGGTACAATCCTCGATAGGCGCTATTTTTGCCAGATCCGAGCGCTCAATATCCTTAAGAAGCTCGTTGTGGCATTTGCAGCGGCGGTTTCCGATAAAGCCCGTGTCCTTGCAGGCCGGGCAGGTGTATTTCACATCAAGAGCGTCCTCGCTGTAGCCGTTTTCAGTCAGCACGGCTTTTTTTCTGTTTTGAAGCTCAAGGCTTTCCTGCATAAGCTTTTCAATATCCGCCTGCTTGTCCGAGCTGTAAAGAAATACCTTGGAAATATTAAGCCCAATCTGTGCCAGCTTTCGCTGTATATCATTTATCTCCGGCAGCTTTTCGCCTATCTCCTCAATGCGCTCCTGCGCCTGGAGGTTGGCTTTCTCCCTCCTGCGCTCAAGTGCATTCGCCGCCCGGCTGTATACATCCTGTGAGTATGCCATATTCGCTCTCCTTAAACTATATCAGTATTGTTCATAGCGTCGCTCATAACCTTTTCAAGGTCATATGACGGCTTGCTTTTGAGTTTATCTGATTTTTTATTCGCCTTGCTTTTTTCAAATGCCTCCTGCTCCGCCTTGACCTGAGCCGGGGAGGTAATATTCTTCTTCTTCCACTGCTTTAGAATTTTATTTACATATGCCAGCGACGGCTCGGCAGTGTTCTCCTTCATTATATCAGCGGCAAGAGTTATCATCGCCACGTCAAAATCCTTGAACCAATCGTCCACCATTTCACGCTGTTTGGCAGTAGGTCTGCGGTGTCTTATGCCTGTTATTGCCACTATCTCGTTCCACAGCCTGTCGCTTCTGGCTATGTCCTGAAGCTTCGCCTCGGCTTCCGTTATGGAATTGATACCCTCGTCCGCCCAGTTTTTCGCCATAGCGTTTACATACGATATGCCTATAGCCTTGCCGCGTTGCTTTTCACTGCGGTAAAATTCAAGAATCATCAGTATTACTTCCACCTTAAGACCATAATACTGCACCATATTCACCAGCATCTCCTGCTCGGCATGGCTGATTGTCCTGCCCAGAACACGCTGAGCGTCGGACAGCAAAAAGCTGATACTCTGATCCGCCGCCGCAAAAGCCGCCACATCCTTGGGGCTGAGCCTTGGAGCTGCCAGCATTTCGTGTTTCGGCACGGTTTTTTCGGCTTTTTCCTCAGCAGGTTCCGTAACAGGTGCAGGAGAAGGGGCGATTTCGCAGCCGTCAGCGACGACAACTCCCTCGCTGAGCCAGAATTCCATAATACTTTCAATATCGCCCACGGTCTGTCCCAGCGCCTTTGCCACTGAAGCTGAATCCGCTCTGCCCTCGTGCCTGATGATATACAGCAGCGCCTTGAGCTGGTACTCGCTTGCCATTTTCAAATATTTGTCCACGATATCTGTGGGGAGATTGAATATTCCGTTTTTCCACACTGCCGCAAAGGGCATTACGCTGTAATCCACTCAAAACGCTCCTTTCATTGCTTTTGGAATTTAATTTTATCAAAAATATGTCAACTTGTAAACACATAAATAAAAGCAATTTATTAAAACCACTTGACAAAAGCACCATTCATATGTATAATTACACTTGATTTGCGGATGTAGCTCACCCGGTAGAGCGCAACCTTGCCAAGGTTGAGGTAGCGAGT
>HHCFR02800__coassemble_1751_pt1 | contig 17276 bp, 13 predicted proteins | sample HHCFR02800__metabat2_high_PE_036 | metagenome-assembled genome bin HHCFR02800 | reverse complement strand
CACAAAGAACAAAATAATATCGGACAGCAGTTTATTCTTTTTGAAAATAGAGAAATTATCAAGCTTTTTAAACAAATCGTGCTTGGCAAAGACCATACCGAATATGAACACCAGAACAAAAGAGAAAACGTTTTTTGAACCAGGAAAGCCCTGACCGAGTATTCTCGGAAGGAGAATCATAGCAAAAGCCGTAACGAAATAGCTGAACTTCTCCCCCATTGCATAGAGCAAAGGGAAAAATATTATCATTATAACAACTGCGCTCATATACCACCAGGTGCCGATAAGGGTGGGCGTATCCGCAACATATGACAAGCCGAAGAAATCAACGAGCGCATAAATCCAGCTGCCCTCCATTCTTGTGGGCGCTTCGACATAACGCAAATGCGGATACTGATTTACAGCATAAGTTATGATAAAAACAAGAATATAAACGAACCAAAATCCGGTTAAGGTTTTAAGCAGTCTTGTACCCGTCCAGTTAAACACCGCTTTATTTTTCAGCTCAATTCTGCTAAAAGATTTGTACAACCCGTATCCGGTGATAAAGATGAACATACCGACGCAGAGTTTAAATGAATCGCACACCATAACAGGCCAGTGATATGATTCAAAGGGAAAGAAATTGATATCATGACCCTCGATGCCGGTTTTTGAAATACAATGATGGAACATTAAAAGAACTATAGCAACACCCTTTACAAGCATGGAATCATAGGTAGTAAAGGAGCTTGTAAGCTTTGCTTGTTCTATATCTGATTTTTTAATAAACATTCTCAGTTCTCACATTCAATTTATTTATAATACGTAAAAATTATATAATATAAAAAATAATCTGTCAACAATCCGGACTGATACACACGATTTACGGCACATTCTTCAAACCGGAAAAACAACCAAAAAAGCCTATGAAAAATAAAAAAACGGTACCGTAAAGATACCGTTTTTCTGGCGCAGAAGGAGAGACTCGAACTCTCGCGCCGGTTGCCCGACCTACGCCCTTAGCAGGGGCGCCTCGTCACCAACTTGAGTACTTCTGCAAGCTGACGGGTTAAACCTGTCAAGTATTTAACGCACATATTGTGCGAGATATACTTTAACACAAGATTTTTAAAATGTCAATAGAAATTAAAAATTGCTTTAGCTTAATTTTATTTTTCACTAAATTAATTGCCTCTCAGAGATGTTTTCATTCTAAAAAATCCGCAAAAGGCATATAATTATCACGGTGATATTATGAACAAAAGCAAACTGTTTAAACTGAGCGTTGCGGGATTCGTATTTGTGAGCATTTTAGGAACTCTTAGTCATTTTGTATACGAATGGAGCAACTACAATATCATTACGGCGCCCTTTGTGCCTGTAAATGAAAGCATATGGGAGCACCTGAAGCTCCTTTTCTTCCCGTATATCATATGGGCAGTGATTCAATATTATCTGATGAAAAAGGAAAAGGGATTAATTATAAGCAAAGCCATCGGCTCGCTGGCAGGCATGGCGACTATTGTAATATTTTTCTACACTTATTCAGGTATATCGTGCAAATCCATAGACATACTCAACATACTGTCGTTTTTTATAGGCATAGCCGTCGCCTTTGTCTGTGACAATTATTTTATCAAGTCAAGCAAATTAAAAAACACAGGCGCCGACTGTGCCGGCGTAGTGCTTATAATTATAACTGCGGCTCTTTTCTTTATATTCACTTTTGCACCGCCGTTTACTCCCCTTTTCAAAGACCCGATAAGCTCCACCTACGGCATCTGAATCATTGAGCTGACTTTTTTAATTCCCCTGCCCACATCTTCCGGGCAATGAGCGTACGACCCGGTGGAAAACGATACTCCTGACTGCACCGCCGTTTCAAAAAACTGCTTGTTTACTCCGAGTCCTTTGGAAGTATTCATCTCCAGCATCATATTGTTCTTACGGATATTTTCACACAGTTTTTTATATGTATCCGTCAAATCGTAATCGGGGTAAAATCCGAAGCAGGTAATAAGGTCAGGATGAGCGATAATATCAAATATACCGCTGTTTACAAGAGAATTTTCAAGCTCAAAATATCGTTCAAATATATGATTTACATTTCTGCCGTTCCAATGCTCCTTGCGCTGATTAAAAGTCCAGTTGTCTACCCAGTGGACTGAACCGAGGATATAATCAAAAAAGCCGTCACAGGTAAGGTCCTTTATAAGCTGAGCGTGCTGTTCAAACCAGCAAACTTCAAGCCCGAAAGATACTTTCAGCGGATATTTTTTGGCACGTATGATACTTGCAAGATCCTTGAATTCATCAAGGCTGTGGGCACAGTTTTTCTTTTCTTCAAACCAACAGCGCTGATAATCGTTATACTCAGCCGCTTCTTTAAACGACGGGTGAAAATCAGTAAATCTGACGCTGTGCTCCAGCAGACAAATTTCCTCAAGATTTTCAGAAACAGCCTTTTCAATAAATTTTTCAATCCACTCTGTCGTATACGGTCCTCGATCAATATGTATGTGAAGATCCTTCATATTCCCTCAAATCCAAAACAACCGAGCCAAAAGCCCGGTTGTTTTTATATATTATTTATTGTAACCTTTCTTAAAGCGCTTTTTGCCTTCCTCACGGAATGACTCAATACCCTGACGCTGGTCGTAAAGCTCAGCCGCCTCAAGGCAAATATCAAGTGAAAGATTGATGCACTCCTCGCTCATATTATCCGCTGTATCAAGTCTTGTATGATAATATGTCTTAGGATCGTGGTTTACACCGCAGAAACCAACTGCTTCAATGCCGTAGCGTGAGAAGCCCTCAGCATCAACAGCACCGGGATAAATATCCGTTTCCTTCATCTCAATGCCGCAGTTTACACCTGCTTCATAAACAAGCTCGCCCACTGCGTTTGAGTTCTTCTGAGTACCTGTGCAGCCCTGTGTATAAATCTGAAGCTGCTCGATTTCACGCATTGTGTCCATAGCTATAACAACTGTTTCAATCTCTTTAAGTTCCGCCTCATGGCGTTTTGCATAGGCAACAGCGCCGCGCAGACCGGCTTCCTCAGAACCCGTAAGCAGGCAGCAAACCTCAGTATTTTCATAGCGCTTATTGTTATCAGCCATTTCCTTGAGCACGCCCATTGAAATGAAATCGGCTGTAAGGTTATCATTTGCGCCGTCAACTATAACTTTCCAGTTAATGAAGAAGAGAATAGCAATGAAGAACGGCACAAGAATCAGCTGAATAATACCGATAACAAGCCAGAACTTTGACAAGTACGTTCCGCCTGCAAGGTCATAAATCATCCATATTACATTAAAAATACAGATGCCGATAAGTCCGCCTATTGAGCCGCCCATAACGGGAGCAAGGGACTTAAGTCCGCCGTGAAGGGAGTAAGTCCATTCATTTGCGGCGTCTGTATGACCGCAGAAAACGATTCTTCTCTTAACCTCACCCGTGGGCTTTCTTCTTGCCATTACGTTACGTGATATCTTTTTCGGGAAAAGGAAATCAACATATTCACGATACATTAAAAATTCAATTACCAGGCATGAAAGAGCAAACCAGGTAATTATTACGGCAATAACAGCAAGAGCGGAATTCTTAACAGCGCCGCCGTATGTAAGCCAATAGAAAATTACAGAAATTATACCAATAATTCCCGCAGGAATTATCCATCCCATAAAGGCATGAGGATGAAGCTCAAAATCCTCCATCTCAACCTCGTCAGCCCATTCTTCAAGCTGACCCTTTAAAAATTTCTGTGCTTTTCTTTCACTGTGTGTACCCGGAGCACGATCTTTGAAATTATCGCAGATATAGCGAATTCCATCAACCATAAATTTATGGGTGCTCTCCGAGGCTCCTTTTGTAAGTCTCATATTACTCCCCACTTTCCTTAATTTGTTTTCATTATATATCAACGTATAAAAACTTTCAACATTAAAACTAAAATTTAATAAAATTCTTGACAAGCGCAAAAAGTTAATATATAATACATTTCGCAGATGTGGCCCGGTAGTTCAGCTGGTTAGAACGCCAGCCTGTCACGCTGGAGGTCGACGGTTCGAGCCCGTTCCGGGTCGCCATTTGTGCTGATATGGCTCAGGTGGTAGAGCACATCCTTGGTAAGGATGAGGTCACCGGTTCAAGTCCGGTTATCAGCTCCAGAAGAAAAGCCCTGAAATTCGCTTTGTTTAGGCGGTTTCAGGGCTTTTTGTTTTGTATTTATTTTTAATTATTCAGCTGGGGAATTGGCGTTTTTTATCATATTCATTACTGCGGACAATCCTGCGGCAACGGCTGACATTAAAAAGCCTAACAGCGCTTTCTGCGACAGCTGAGCGTTAATAAAATCTCCTGCCGCCATAGCTGTGACTATGTATGCCAAAAATGCCTGAACAAAGGTTTTTACTGCTCTTTCCACCGTGTCGGGTGTAATTCCTATTGTATTAAAAAAAGTTTTGATCTTCTCTTTCATAATTTTTATCTCTCCTTAACTAACGAATCTATTAAAACAGTCCCCGTCTTTTTCAAGACAGGGACTTTATATTTATACATTAATATATCAGCTGTTATGAGATTCTCAACGTACCGTTATCACTATGCCAAACAAGGATATAACCGCTGGGGATCTGTGCCCAGAGGTTGCCGTCCTTATCCTTTACGTTTGCTGAAACTGTCACTTTCGTGCCTTTCTTGAGATACGCATTTGCTGATGATACTTTTGATGTTGCGTTCTGTTTTGCGTTTGCTGTAATCTGGCTTACCTTTTTTCTTGTGAAAGTGCCGTCGGAATTTCTCTTATACACTCCGCATATTTCTTTGAGCGTATAGGTGCCTGTTTTTACCGACGGTGCTGTCTGAGCTGTTGCGTACGCGCTGACCGGGCAATAAGCGTATCTGCCTGTCTTTACTACATATACATAATCAACTGTTGCAGATATATGGCTGAGTACTTTTATCTGCGTCTGGGCAAGGTACTGATACTTAGTACCGCTGAGATTTGATTTTGAGTATAGAGTCGTTGCTTTCTTAAGCCTGTAATATGCCCCTACAGTCGTTTTGTAAGAAGTGCTTACAGAAACCGAGCCATTCGGCGCAACTGCTGACAGATACTCCGTGCTTACCCATCCGGTTACCGGTGAAGTTATATAGCTCCAGGTGCTGCTGGTCTTTGTTACCTTGACCTTTGTGCCTCTGGAGAGTGTACTCTTTACTGCGTAATTCGTTCCTGCTCCTGAGCGCACGTTAAGAGGAGCACTCTGGGTTGCCACATACCTTGTATAATTTACGTCCTTTGACGGTGTTGGCTTTGCAACACCTGAGCCCTTGCCTGCGTCGTTACTGAATATCCAGTACTGCACGGCGTTTGAATATTTCTTGAAATTAGTTTCACTTACATAAGCAGCATTTCCTGATACTCTGACATTTGCCGCACGTCTTGAGGCGGTATTGAATTTGCCGCTGTAAAGATACGGGTCGTACACTGTTATTGTGCCGCCGTTATCAGCCACAAGCACGACATAGTGACCGCCTGTTGTCCATAGTCCGCTGTTGCAGCTTGCTATTACGAAATAACCGTTTTTAAGATAATTAGTCATTGTGGAAAATCTTGTGGTGGTGTAATATTCCTCAAAACCGAAATAGTCGGCTACGAAAGGAAACGCCGCCCAGGCTGTACCGTTATTTGCCGTTCTGTAGCCGTTATCCACAAAGAGCTTCGCCATAGTTGTGGGAAGTATTGCGCCCTTGCTGGAGGATACAACCATTGCGGCGGCAGTAGGTCCGCAGGCACTGGAAGCCATTGTCTGCGTTTTGTTGCCTGTGCTTGTATAAAGGACATTAGCCCATCTGCTGTCCACCTGGTTATAATAGGTCAGTCCTGAATACGCGCCCAAGAGCGACATACCGTCACCGCTGTTAGAACCGTTATATGCGACGTTCTCCTGCTCGACAACGGCGTCAGACTCCAGCTCTTTTTCCTTATCAAGTCCGGATTCTATCACCTCGTCGGTGGCGATGTCCTCGCCCTGTTCCACGGCATTTGAGGTATCTTCGGCAAGGGATTCTACCTCGTCGGATATGATGACCTCGCTGCCGATATTTTGAGTTGTACTTTCCTGAGTTACGGTATTTTCGCTGCCGCTGTGAGCAGTGCATCCGGCAGCTGCGGCGATTAATGCGACAGCCAAGATAACACTCAGCGCCGCCTTTATTTTTTTTAAGTTATAAATCAAAAAATCACTCCGTTTTTGTCAGTTATTATCTGTTTATAAAACCCCCTATATAATATATGAAAATAAAAATAAGCTGCTATTTGGTGAAGTTTGCGTTATCCGTCTTTGCATTAACGCCTGTGATATTCTCAATGTCCTCTACCCTATGATTAAGAACCTTTATCTTCTCCTCCACCACGGGCATTCTTTCGGCAAAGGAATTATGCTTATCAACCTTTTCCTCAAGCTTACCCAAGCGATATGAGGTCAGCTTTGACGAGGTAATGATACCGCCGAATGAGCCCATAAGAGTACCTGCCATTGCCACAAGCGCAATTATCAGTTCTTTATCCATATAAATAAGCCTCCTCGTTCCACGTTTTCGTGTTAATACAGGTCTGAGACATCCTGTACTTTACCATATTATTCAGGCAGTATTTACTTTGCAATCAAGTGTGTAAATTGTTACCCTTTATATATAGTAAATATCGTCAATACACGGCATAAAAGAAAGCTGATTTGGTGCAAAAATGACTGATTTTTTACATTTGAGGTACCGATTTTTACATTTGAAGTACTGATTTTTATACATTTTTTGATGCATTTATTGATGTATAATTATTCGTTTTTACGTATATTTATAAATATTTTTTCATTTGCTATTGACAATATATTACTTGCGTGTATAATAAATAAGATATTATAGAAATCGGAGTAATGCATAAAAATGAAAAAAGTCTTTATCGACGGAAAAGAAGGGACAACAGGTCTCAAAATATTCGAAAGATTTGAAAACAGAAGGGATATCGAACTGCTTCTGATTGACAGTGACAAGCGTAAGGACGCCGCCGAAAGAGCAAAGCTCATAAATGAAAGCGACATAACATTTCTCTGCCTGCCCGACCAGGCGGCTGTTGAGGCGGTATCGCTGGTTAAAAACGACAAGACAAAGATCATCGACGCGTCGACAGCTCACAGGACGCAGGACGGCTGGGCGTACGGATTCCCGGAACTGAGTGACGATTTTCGCCGACGTATACGTGAAAGCAACAGAATTGCCGTTCCCGGCTGTTACGCCAGCGGATTTAACTCAATTGTATATCCGCTGATAAAGAGCGGATTTATCGACAGGGACTACGACATCGTTTGCTATGCTCTGAGCGGCTACACGGGAGCCGGTAAAAAAGGCATTGCACAGTATGAGGACGAGAACAGGGACACTGAGCTTGATTCACCAAGGCTTTACGCTCTTACTCAGGAGCACAAGCACTTAAAGGAAATGAAAGCCATAAGCGGACTGTCAAAATTTCCGATATTCTCCCCTGTTATCTGCGACTATCCGAGAGGAATGGTTGTGTGCATAGCGCTTTATACTGACAGAATGAATAAAAAATACACTGTTGATGACATTTACGAAATGATGAGCGCTCATTACGAGGGCTCGCCCATAGTAAAAGTACGAAGACCGGGATACACTACCGGGATGATCGGCTCAAACAATTTTGCTCAGAGAGACGATATGGAGATTGAAATTAACGGAAACGCCGACAGAATTCTTATCACGTCAAGATTTGACAATCTGGGGAAAGGTGCTTCCGGCGCGGCGATACAGTGTATGAACATTGCCACAGGAATTGATGAAACTACAGGACTTAACATAGGAGAATGACATATGAAATTTATTGAAGGCGGCATCTGCGCCGCAAAGGGATTCAAAGCCAACGGCACATACTGCGGAATTAAAAAGCCGAAGGTAGATGATCCGAACATTAAACACAAAAACGATATCTGTCTGTACGTCAGCGACGTTGAGTGCAACGCCGCCGCCGTATACACACAGAACAAGGTTAAAGGCGCTCCGATTATCGTTACAAAAAAAAATCTGGAGAAAAGCAACCACAAGGCAACAGCCGTAATCGCCAACTCCAAAAACGCAAACACCTGCAATGCCGACGGCGTTGAGAAAGCCAGAAAAATGTGCCGGCTTGTGGCGCAGGAGCTGGGAATTGCCGAAGAGCAGGTCATTGTTGCCAGCACGGGCGTAATCGGTCAGGTACTGCCAATAGAGCCTATTGAAAAAGCGGTTCCGGTACTTGTTAAAGGACTCTGCTACAACAAGAACCTTGAAGCGGCAACCGCCATTATGACCACTGACACGGTAAAAAAAGAATACGCTGTTGAATTTGAGATCGGCGGCGCCGTATGCCGCATAGGCGGTATGGCTAAGGGCTCGGGAATGATTCATCCGAACATGGCGACCACACTTAATTTCATTACAACTGACTGTGCAGTATCTGCCGAGCTTTTGCAAAAAGCACTCAGTGATATTGTTAAGGTAACATACAACTGCCTGTCCATTGACGGCGACACATCAACAAACGACATGGTATGCCTTATGTCAAACGGACTTGCACTCAACGAAGAGATAAATTGTGAGGGCGATGATTTTGAAACTTTCAAGTCCGCTCTTTATGAGGTTATGGCGAATCTGACAAGGATGCTTGCAAAGGACGGTGAGGGCGCCAGCAAGCTCCTGGAATGTATCTGTTGCGGCGCTCCCGACAAGGACACGGCAATCACTGTGGCAAAAAGCGTCATATGCTCATCACTCTTTAAAGCAGCTATGTTCGGCGAGGACGCCAACTGGGGACGTGTACTTTGCGCTATCGGCTATGCCGACGCTGATTTTGACATAGAAAAGGTTGATGTTGACCTCAGATCTGACAAAGGATGCGTCAGCGTATGCAAAAACGGCTCGGGAATAGAATTCAGCGAAGAAAAAGCCGCCGAAGTTTTATCCAGCGACGAAATCTACATTGACATAAATCTTAATCAGGGAAGCGAATCAGCCACGGCATGGGGATGCGATCTGACTTATGATTACGTTAAGATAAACGGCGACTACAGAACCTAAAAGGAGCAGTACAATGGATATAAACAATGCACAAAAGGCGGAGATAATCGCTCACGCTCTGCCCCACATACAAAAATACAGAAAGAAAATCGTTGTTGTAAAATACGGCGGCAACGCTATGATAAACGACGAACTGAAAGAAGCTGTTATGCGTGACCTGGTACTGCTTACCACGGTTGGAATCAAGGTTGTACTTGTACACGGCGGCGGCCCGGCAATAAACAAAACGCTTAAAAAGATGAATATTGAAAGCAAATTTGTTGACGGTCTGAGGGTAACGGACAGAGATACCATTGACGTTGTGCAGATGGTGCTTGCCGGTAAAGTAAACAAGGACCTTGCATGCCAGATCGGTAACTACGGCGGTCATGCAATCGGACTTTCGGGCATGGACGGAAACATGCTCAAATGCAGACCCCTTAACGACACTCACGGATTTGTGGGAGAAATTACCGATATCAATATGGACGCTGTAAACGAAATACTCAACAACAGCTGGATTCCGGTAATCTCCACCATCGGATATGACGAGAAGGGCAACTGCTACAACATAAACGCCGACACAGCCGCCGCGGCTATTGCCGGAGCACTTAAGGCTGAGGCGCTTGTGTCCATGACTGATATCACGGGACTTCTCAGGGACAAGGACGACGACTCCACTCTTATTCACAGAGTTTACATTTCAGACACACCGGCACTTATTGCCGAGGGAATAATCAGCGGAGGAATGATTCCGAAAATCGACTCTATGACTCAGGCACTTCGCCAGGGAGTTAAGAAAGCATTTATCATCGACGGACGTGTTCCCCACTCCATTCTTATGGAGCTTCTTACCGACGAAGGTATGGGCACAATGTTCAGGTCAAGATAAGAATCAGCGAAAATTATATTACAATCTTTTATGGAGAAAACTTATGAACACTAAGGAACTTGACAAAGAATTTATCGCTCATACATACGGCAGGTTTGACGTGGTTCTGAAAGAAGGAAAGGGTTCCACGCTGTATGATGAAAACGGTAAGAAATACATAGATTTCGGCTCAGGAATCGGCGTTACGGCATTCGGTATCGGCGATGACGAGTGGAAAAAGGTGGTTGAAGATCAGCTTGACAAGCTTCAGCACGTCAGCAACCTTTATTACACGGAGCCCTGCACTAAGCTGGCTGAGCTTCTGTGCGAAAAAAGCGGAATGAAAAGAGTATTTTTCGGCAACAGCGGCGCCGAGGCAAACGAAGGTGCAATTAAATTTGCCCGCAAATACTCATATGACAAATACGGCGACGGACGAAGCACAATTATCACCCTTGAAAACTCTTTTCACGGCAGAACTATAACAACTCTGGCGGCAACCGGTCAGGACTGCTTCCACACGGTATTCGGTCCGTTTACACCGGGCTTCAAATACTGTCCTGCAAACGATATTGACGCCCTTAACAAAATGGCAACCGACGATGTCTGCGCCATAATGTTTGAATGTGTTCAGGGCGAAGGCGGCGTAAACAATCTTGACGCTGAATTTGTTAAAGCCATTGACGATATCTGCAAGGAAAAAGACATACTCATGGTGGTTGACGAGGTTCAGACAGGCAACGGAAGAACAGGTGAATATTTCGCTTACCAGAACTTTGACATTATGCCTGACATAGTATCCACCGCCAAGGGAATGGCAGGAGGACTGCCAATGGGCGCCGTACTCTTCGGCGAAAAGCTCAAGGATACCGCCACAGCAGGTTCCCACGGCTCAACCTTCGGCGGCAATCCCATCTGTGCGGCAGGTGCATGCAGCATTGTGTCAAGGATAGATGACGAATTTCTCGAAAACGTAAGAAAGAAAAGCGACTACATAAAAAATTATTTGTCTGCTTTAAACTCGGTTAAATCAATAAGCGGTATGGGACTTATGCTTGGAATTGAAACGGACAAAAATGCCTCTGAAGTGGCTAACGAATGTCTGGAAAAAGGACTGCTTGTTCTCACCGCAAAAAATAAAATCAGGCTGCTTCCTGCGCTTAACATAAGCCAGAGTGAGCTTGATCAGGGACTTAATATTCTGAAAGAGGTAATTGAAAAATGAAACATCTGTTAAAATTACAGGACCTTGAGCAGAAGGATATTCTGGATATACTTAATCTGGCTGACCAGCTCAAGTATGAAACAAAGCACGGTATCGAGCATCATCATCTTAAGGGCAAGACTCTCGGAATGATATTCCAGAAAAGCTCCACAAGGACAAGAGTAAGCTTTGAAACAGGCATGTACCAGCTAGGCGGTCAGGCGCTCTTCCTCTCTAACAGAGATTTACAGATTGGCAGGGGCGAGCCTGTTCAGGACACGGCAAGAGTACTCTCCAGATACCTTGACGGAATTATGATAAGGACATTTGAGCAGCAGGAGGTTGAGGATCTTGCAAAATACGGCTCAATTCCGATTATCAACGGACTGACCGATTACTGTCATCCTTGCCAGGTATTGGCTGATCTTATGACTATACGTGAATATAAAAAGAGCTTTGAAGGGCTCAAATTCTGCTTTATCGGCGACGGCAACAACATGGCTAACAGCCTTATCATCGGCACCATAACCATGGGTATGAGCTGTGCTATAGCCTGCCCCGACGGCTACAAGCCGGACGCTGAGATTATGAAATGGGCTGAGGAAAACGGCGACTTTATGTGCAGCGACGATATCCTTGCCTGTGCTAAGGACGCTGATGTGCTTTATACCGACGTATGGGCATCCATGGGTCAGGAGGGCGAAAAGAAACAGAGGGAGATTATCTTCAAGAATTTCCAGATAAACGACGAAGTTATGAGCGTTGCAAAGGATGACGCTATGGTGCTCCACTGCCTGCCAGCCCACAGGGAAGAAGAAATCACCGCAAAGGTATTTGAAGAGCACGCTGATGAAATCTTTGACGAGGCGGAAAACAGGCTTCACGCACAGAAGGCTGTTCTTGTTAAACTTTTAGGTAATAAATAATTCAAGGAAACTGATAATGGATAATAAAGTATATATTTGTCTTGCAAACGGCGATATATTGGAGGGTAAAACCTTCGGCGCAAAGGGAGAAGTGCTGGGCGAGCTTGTATTTACAACAGGCATGGGCGGATATATCGAGACCCTTACCGACCCCAGCTATTACGGTCAGATAGTTATGCAGACTTTTCCGCTTATAGGAAACTACGGCTTTATCGAAGAAGACCAGGAAAGCGAAAAAAGCGCTGTGAGCGCATACATTGTGCGTGAATACTGCAAAGAGCCGTCAAACTTCAGGTGCGGCTATACCCTTGAAAAATATCTTGAAAACAATAATATTGTGGGCGTTTATGACGTTGACACAAGGGAAATAACAAAAACCATAAGGGAATACGGCGTTATGAACGCTGTTATCACTGACGACCCTGATAAGGTTGATATGGAAAAGCTTAAGGCTTACAGGGTAACTGACGCTGTAAAATCCGTATCATGCACCAAGCCTTATATGAGTGCGTCCGATGAACACAAATACAATGTGGTGCTTATTGATTACGGCACAAAAAAGAACATTGTAAGAGAGCTTAACAAGCGAGGCTGCAACGTGGCGGTTGTTCCGCATAACACAAAGGCACAGGACATACTTGCTCTCGACCCGGACGGCATTATGCTTTCAAACGGACCTGGAGATCCCGAGGAAAACACTGAAGCAATCAGCGAGCTTGCAAAACTTGTCGGCAAAAAGCCGATATTCGCAATCTGTCTCGGGCACCAGCTTTTGGCTCTGGCGCTGGGAGCAAGCACGACGAAGCTCAAGTACGGCCACAGAGGAGTAAACCAGCCTGTTAAAAATCTTGAGACCGGCAGAACATTTATCTCCTCACAGAATCACGGGTATGCGGTAGTCAACGAATCAGTTGAAAACATCGGCGGAAAAATCAGCTACATTAACGCCAACGACGGGACATGCGAGGGTGTGGACTACCCTGACAAATCGGCGTTTTCCGTTCAGTTTCATCCTGAGGCATGCTCAGGTCCCCATGACACAAGATTTATTTTTGACAAATTTACTGACATGATGGGAGGTAAATGCTGATGCCTCTTAATAAAGACATAAAAAAGGTACTTGTTATAGGCTCGGGCCCTATTGTAATAGGACAGGCAGCTGAATTTGACTATGCCGGCGCACAGGCGTGCCGTGTACTCAGGGACGAAGGAATCGAAGTCGTACTGGTAAACTCAAATCCCGCAACTATAATGACGGACAAGGCGCTGGCTGATCACATATATCTTGAACCGCTGACGGAGGAAACCGTTAAGCGTATTATCGAAAAAGAGCGCCCGGATTCAATCCTCTGCGGACTCGGCGGACAGACGGGGCTTACTATCGGCATGCAGCTTGCCAAGGACGGTTTTCTTGACAAGATGGGAGTTAAACTTCTCGGAACAAATGCCGAGGCTATCGACAAGGCGGAAGACAGGCAGATGTTCCGTGACACAATGGTGAAGATAAATCAGCCTGTTGTACCCAGCGATATCGCCACCACAGTAGAACACGCCAAGGAAATTGCGCTTGAAATAGGCTATCCGGTAATAATCAGACCTGCATTCACCTTAGGCGGAGCCGGCGGCGGTGTTGCCAACAATGAAAAAGAGCTTGAGGTAATAGCCAAAAACGGACTTATGCTCTCCCCTATCACTCAGGTGCTGGTTGAGAGATACATTGCCGGCTGGAAAGAAATAGAATTTGAAGTTATGCGTGACAGCGTGGGTAATGTTATCGCTGTCTGCTCCATGGAAAATTTTGACCCGGTAGGTGTTCACACCGGTGACAGCATCGTCATCGCACCGGCGGTAACTCTTGCCGACAAGGAATATCAGATGCTCCGCTCGGCTTCCCTTGACATTATTACCGAGCTGGGAATTGAGGGCGGATGCAACTGTCAGTTTGCACTTAATCCTGAAAGCTTTGAGTATTCGGTAATCGAGGTAAATCCGAGAGTATCGCGTTCATCGGCGCTTGCCTCAAAAGCTACGGGTTATCCCATCGCAAAGGTTACTACTAAAATTGCGCTGGGCTACACCCTTGATGAGATAAAGAATGACATTACCGGCAAGACCTGCGCCTGCTTTGAGCCGACGCTGGACTACGTAGTTGTCAAGCTGCCGAAATGGCCCTTTGACAAATTCGTCAACGCTTCAAGAAAGCTCGGCACACAGATGAAAGCCACGGGCGAGGTTATGAGCATAGCTCCTAACTTTGAGATGGCGGTAATGAAAGCTGTCAGAGGCGCCGAGATAGGGCTTGACACGCTGAACAATCCTGCCCTTGATAATGAGGACATTCACGAAACTCTCGGCAAGCAGGATGACAACAGAATGTTCAGGGTATTTTCAGCGCTAAAAAAAGGGATAAGCATTGAAGATATCCACAAAACAACAATGATTGACGAATGGTTCCTGGGTAAGCTGAAAAATCTTGCCGATTATGAAAAGGAAATTCAGGCGTCGACGCTGTCTGAAGAGCAGTATCTCAGAGGTAAAAAGCTCGGCTACACCGACAAGGCGCTTAAAAGAATCAGCGGCAATGAACTCCCCTGCCACCGTGACTGCGTGTTCAAAATGGTTGACACCTGCGGCGCTGAGTTTGAGGCACAGACGCCCTATTTTTACTCAACGTATGACAATCACTGCGAGGCAAGGGAGATAAACAAGAGCGACAAGGAAAAAATCATCGTACTCGGTTCCGGTCCCATAAGAATAGGTCAGGGTATTGAATTCGACTATTCCTGCGTGCACTGCGTGTGGGCGCTTAAGGAACTGGGATACGAGGTAATCATAATCAACAACAATCCCGAAACGGTATCCACCGACTTTGACACCGGCGACAGGCTTTATTTTGAGCCGCTGACCGACGAGGATGTTATGAACATTATCAAGGCTGAAAATCCCATCGGCGTTGTAGTGGCATTCGGCGGACAGACGGCAATCAAGCTGACAAAATTCCTGGACAAAAACGGCATTAAGATACTCGGCACCAGCGCCGAATCAATCGACGTGGCTGAGGACAGGGAGCGTTTTGACGCACTGCTGGAGAAATTCAACATTTTCAGACCTAAGGGTTCAAGCGTCATGACTCTTGAACAAGCGCTGGAGGCTGCCAACAGGCTGGGTTATCCCGTGCTGTTAAGACCGTCATACGTAATCGGCGGACAGAATATGACGATAGCGTACACCGACGACGACGTAAATCAGTATATGGATATAATACTGGCTCAGGGAATTGAAAATCCTGTGCTTGTGGACAAATACATGATGGGCACGGAGCTTGAGGTGGACTGCATATCAGACGGCACCGACGTGCTCATACCCGGAATCATGGAGCATATTGAGAGAGCCGGCGTTCACTCAGGCGACTCAATAGCGGTTTATCCGCCGTACAACCTCAACGACATGATGCTTGAAAAGGTGTGCGACATATCCCAGAAGCTGGCTCTGGCAATGGGTACTCAGGGACTTGTAAATATCCAGTACCTTATCTATCAAAACGAGCTTTATGTTATCGAGGTAAACCCGAGAGCTTCAAGGACTATTCCGTATATCAGCAAAGTCACGGGAGTACCCATGGTAGAGCTTGCGTCTAAGATAATGGTGGGCGCTACTCTCAAGGAGATCGGATATTCATCAGGTCTCTACAGAACGCCGCCTTATGTTGCGGTTAAGGTGCCTGTATTCAGCTTTGAAAAGCTAAACGATGTTAACTCTAAGCTCGGTCCTGAAATGAAATCCACCGGCGAAGTTCTGGGCGTTGGTAAAAATCTTGCCGAGGCTCTGTTTAAGGGACTTGTTTCAGCCGGATTTAAAACAGATTTCCACAAAAAGGACAAGCACGGCGTGCTGATTACTGTTACAAAGCAGGACAGATTTGAAATTGTTAATCTTGCCAAAAAGCTTGACGATCTGGGAGCAGTTATATGGGCTACTCCGGAAACGGCAAAGGCGATTGAAAGCCTTGGCATAAAAGTAGGCGTTGTAAACAAGCTGCGTGAGGACAATTCAATTATGGACCTTGTGGAGTCAGGAAAGCTTGACTACATTGTGTACACAGGTAAAAGCGACAAGAAATCCATTGCAGACTACATCAAGCTGCACAACAGGGCAAACCAGCTTGGCATTGCCACTATTACGTCACTTGATACTGCTAATGCTCTTGCTGACATTATTGCCTCACGCTACAAGCAGACCAACACGGAGCTTGTGGATATAAACAATATGCGTGAGGAGAAAGGCATTCTCAAATTCTCCAAAATGCAGGGAACCGGCGACGACTACATTTTCTTCAACAATCAGTGTGGCATCATCACCTGCCCTGAAAGCTTTGCCATCGAATTTACCGACAGGCACAAGGGTATCGGCGGCGACGGTATTGTCCTGATTGAGAAGAGCGAGATAGCCGACGCAAAGATGAGAATATTCAACATTGACGGCTCAGAGGGCAAAATGGCAGGTAATTCCATTCGCTGTGTGGGCAAGTTCCTTTATGACAACGATATTGTCAAAAAGAACAAAATGACTATTGAAACAGCTTCCGGCATCAGGGAATTGACATTATTTACAAGAAACGCAAAGGTATCCTCTGTCACGGTGGATATCGGCAAGGCTCAGCTTCTGCCGGACAAAATTCCTGTTGATATAAACGAGCCAAGGATAATTGATTACCCTGCTGAAATCGGAGGCGTCAACTATAGGATTAACTGCTGCGCCGTGGGCAATCCTCACTGCGTTGTGTTCGTTGACAATGTTGACAGGGTTGACATAGAAAATGTCGGTCCGCAGTTTGAAACCGCCGACATATTCCCCGAAAGGATAAACACGGAATTTGTCAGAGTTGTAAACTCCACCACGCTTAAAATGAGAGTATGGGAGCGCGGAAACGGCGAAACACAGGCATGCGGAACAGGCGCCTGCGCCGCTGTTATTTGCGCAGTTGAAAACGGATACTGCAACAAGGGCGAGAACATCACCGTAAAAGTTAAGGGCGGCGACCTTATTGTCAACTACACGGACGAGAGGGTTACGCTTACCGGTGACTGCAACCTTGTTTACAAGGGCGAAATTGAATATTAAACAAAAGGCTCTGTCACAACAAATGGTTGATTTTTGACGAGAAATAGCGTATAATAAT
>HHCFR02800__coassemble_1665_pt1 | contig 18134 bp, 14 predicted proteins | sample HHCFR02800__metabat2_high_PE_036 | metagenome-assembled genome bin HHCFR02800 | reverse complement strand
GAATATTTGGTAAAACAGTAGCATATGATGATTTAACACTTTGATATAAAACGTTTTAGGTTATCGAATAACAAAATTACTTAAACAGGGAGAGAAAAATTTAAATGAAAAAATCATTTAAAAAGGCTATTGCAGTTCTGCTTGCAGTACTTATGGTAGTATTTTCTGTACCATTCACAGCTCTCGCTGCAGCTGGAGACTATCAGCCAAATATTAATTTGTATTTTGGTACTTTCCATGCAGATGACGCTACTGACTGGCAGGATTATACAGCAACTGCTGGTAAGACTTTTGATATGTGTGGCCTTTATGATGTTCCGCTTGAGTATGATAAGGAAGCCGGAACTCTTACACTTTCTGCTGAAAAAGCAGCAAAAGCAGCCGAAGTGCTTGGCTATGCAGCACCTGAGTCAGATGTTACTTACGGTGTAGGCGACTATTTCACAGTAACTTCAGTAGTTGAAAACATTGATACAGTATATGCTTTACAGACTCAGATCAAATTTTCTGACAATATTGAGCCTGCTGGATATTATTCATACAGAAGCGGTCGTGTAACGACTTATGCTCTTGGTACTGTTTCAGAAGCAGCAGCTGTTGGCGGTACTTTCGCAGCTGGTGGTGACACCTTCCTTGATAGCATGTCAGCTATGAAATATTATCCAGAAATAAACATAGCTCTTGAGCCTTCATCTATTAAAGATGATTATTTTGAAGATGTAATTGCTTCATCTACTGCTGGTACAGATATTTCATCAACACATGATGATTATTTTGCTGATCCCAACACAGGTGATCTGAGCACAGGTTATACATATGAGAATACTCTCATCATGCATACATGGGTATTTAAGATCACAGGCGAAGGTCCCATTAATTTTGAATTAAGAGACCCTGACAATACTCTTAATCCGAACTTCGAAAGTGCTCTTTATGTTGCGCACCGTGATGATGGTATCATGACTGGTGATATTACCACATATGCGTATAACTATCGTATTCCTGGTACTAACACTGAGGGCGATACCGAAGCTCCTGGTTCTCGTAAATTCACATTTATGGGAACAAATATCTTTAACGAACCTGCTCCTGCAGATCAGTACACAGTTAAGTTTGTAAACGCTGCCGGCGTTACAGTTTCCGAGCAGGCTTACGATGCTGGCACAGCTGCTTCAGATGTAGTTGTTCCTGCAAACACAGCTGCAACATCAAATGATGATGGTCATACAACATATACATGGCCTGCAGTTGCTGATGTTACTGCTGATGTAACATATAACGAAATTGCAAACGGTCCTGTAGCTCATGATTGGGTTAAGGACGCAGAGGCTAGCACAGAGCCTACATGTACTGAGGCTGGCCACTATGTATACAAGTGCACAGTAGGCGGCGAGACTTATGACGAGTATCCTGAGGCTACAGGTCATACTCCTGCTGATGAGCTTGCTAATGTTAAGGCTGCTACATGTACAGAACCTGGTTACACCGGTGACGTTGTATGCTCAGTTTGCGGTGAAGTAATCACTCCTGGTGAAGTTATCGAAGCAACAGGTCATACTCCTGTAGACGCTGGCAACGCTAAGGCTGCTACATGTACAGAGCCTGGTTACACCGGCGACACCAAGTGCTCAGTTTGCGGCGAGACAGTCACCACAGGTGAAGTTATCCCTGCAAAAGGTCACGATTGGGGCGAGTGGACAGTAACAAAAGAGCCTACATATGATGAGGCTGGTGAAGAGACTCGTGTATGTAACAACGATCCTTCACACGTTGAGACAAGACCGATCGCTGCTCTTAAGGGCGTTTCTGTAACAGTTGAGGCTGTTGATCTTGGTACAGCTACTGTTAACGACAATGCTGTAACAGCTGAAGATGTAACAATCAATGTTGATACAAATTCTGACGTAGTTCTTACTGCTACACCTATCGAGGGCGCTGAGTTTGTAGGTTGGGAAGTAAACGGCAAGATCGTTTCTACTGAAGCAACTTACACAGCTAAGGCTCTTGCTAACATCGTTTACACACCTGTATTCCAGCTTGTAGAAGATGAAGTAGCTGATAACGAATTCACTGTTATTTTTGCTGACAAGTTCGGCAACGTTGTTGATGCACAGACCGTAACAAATGGTGCTGACATCGTTGTTCCTGCTGTTCCTGCAATAGCTGGCTACAACGCTATCGGCTGGTCACTCTCAGACGAGGAGATTGATGCTCTTACAGCAACAACAACAATCACACCTGTTTATGAGAGAATCACAGAGGTTACTTATACAGTAACAGCTGACGGTGCTACAATCACAACACCTTATGCAACAACTGAGGATGTTAATACTGGTATCGGTTACAACACACTCGTAACAGTTACAGCTCCTGGCGCAACAGCTTGGAAGATGGGTGAATCAACAGTTGCTTACGGTGAAACATACTCATTCTATATCGGTACTGATATGGATCTTACACCTGTATATGATGTAGTTGAGGCTGCTCCTACAGTTGCATCAGTTTCAGTAACAGAGATCACATCAAACGGTATGAAGGGTGCTTCATTCCTTGCAACTCGTGAAATGACTGATGATTGCACATATGTAAACGCTGGATACATTTATGGTAAGGATCTTGCAAATCAGGAGATCACTCTTGCTGATGTTGACGGTTCTACTGTAAAGGCTATCTACTGCGCTACTGACGCTAATCAGTTCGCACTCAACTATGGTATCACTGCTCAGACAGGTACTATCGTTGCAAGAGCATTCCTTGCTTATGTTGACGCTGAAGGTGCTACTCAGGTAGTTTATGCTGCACCTCAGACATATGCATATTAATTCAGGCGAGGGGGATAAAGCTAAATGAAAGAACTTTATACTAAGCCGGTTTCAGAAGTACAGGAATTCAAGACAACAGATGTTGTAACAACATCTATTGAGAACCTTAATCCTTCTTGGGATTAATCTGATTCGGTAATAACAGGGGGCGGCAGCTTTCGGGCTGCCGCCTTTTTCTGCACAAAAAAGACCTGCCGTAAAGGCAGGTCTTTAGTTATATAATCTGTTGTATTTGTTAATACTTGATTTGTTATTAATGTGAAAAATATTTATTTCTTTCTGCTTTCCGCTTTGAGTCTCAGGGATTTGTCAAGAATTGTCTTTCTGAGCCTGATTGATTTAGGCGTTACCTCAAGCAGCTCGTCGTCAGCCAAAAACTCCATGCTCTGTTCAAGGGACAGTACCGTTGGCGGAACAAGCTTCAGCGCTTCATCCGAGCCGCTGGCACGTGTGTTTGTAACATGCTTTTTCTTGCAGACATTGCATACAATATCTTCATCCTTAGCACATTCGCCGACAATCATTCCCTCGTAAACTTCAACGCCCGGACCTACAAAAAGCTTTCCTCTGTCCTGAGTGTTCCACAAACCGTAACCGGTGGTGGTTCCTGTTTCGTGGGCAACGATGGAGCCTCGGCTTCTGGTGGCTATATCGCCCTTGTATTCCTCATATCCAACAAAAAGCTGGTTCATAATGCCGTTACCGTTTGTGTCGGTAAGGAATTCCGAGCGGTAGCCTATAAGTCCTCTTGAAGGAATCTTGATTTCAAGATGAGTCATTCCTGTGGAGCGGGTGTCCATGTTTTCAATCTCGCCCTTTCTGGAGCAGAGTTTTTCCATAACAACGCCCACATATTCCTCAGGAACCTCAATAATGGCAAGCTCAACAGGTTCAAGTGTCTTTCCGTTTTGGTCCTTTTTCATAATTACCTGGGGACGTGATACCTGGAACTCGTAATTCTCACGGCGCATAGTCTCAATAAGTATTGAGAGATGAAGTTCGCCTCTGCCGGATACCTTGAATGTATCCATGGAATCTGTCTCTTCCACACGCATGGATACGTTGGTTTCAACTTCCTTGAAAAGTCTGTCGCGAAGATTTCTTGAGGTTACATATTTGCCCTCTCTGCCGGCGAATGGCGAGTCGTTGACAATGAAATTCATTGAGATTGTGGGTTCGTCAATTTTAACAAAGGGCAGCGGCTCAACGTGTTCCGGGTCGCATACGGTTTCGCCGATGTTAAGGTCTGCAATGCCAGATACACAGATAAGGTCGCCGAATTTAGCCTCGTTGCAGTCAACTCTTTTAAGTCCCTCAAACTGATAAATCTTTGAGAATTTTACGTTTTCCTGAGTGCCGTCGTGGCGGCAGAGAACATACGGAGTATTAACTTTTACAACGCCTCTCTCTACTCTTCCGACGCCGATTCGCCCTACGTAATCGTCATATTCAAGGGAGGAGAATAATACCTGAGTCGGTCCCTCCATATCTCCCACGGGTGATGGTATGTATTCCAAAATTGCGTCAAGCAAAGGTCTCATATCTCCTTCTCTGACATTAGGGTCGAGGCTGGAGTATCCGTCCCTTGCCGAAGCGTATACTACCGGGAATTCTATCTGGTCATCGTCGGCACCAAGCTCAATGAACAGGTCAAGAACTTCGTCAATTACCTCGGCAGGTCTTGCTCCGTCACGGTCAATTTTGTTGACAACCACCAGCGGCTTTTTATGCAGTCCCAGTGCTTTTTTCAGAACAAAACGGGTCTGCGGCATGCAGCCCTCAAAGGCGTCTACCAAAAGCAGAACACCGTCTACCATAGTGAGAATACGCTCCACTTCGCCGCCGAAATCGGCATGGCCGGGTGTGTCAACAATATTTATTTTTGTGTCCTTATAATGAATGGATGTGTTTTTTGAAAGAATGGTGATTCCTCTCTCCCTTTCAAGGTCGTTAGAATCCATAACTCTCTCAGCCACTTCCTCGTTGTCACGGAAAATGCCGCTCTGGTGCAGCATTTCATCAACAAGCGTAGTCTTTCCGTGGTCAACGTGAGCTATTATAGCGATATTTTTAATATCATTTCTTGTAGTCAAAACTTTCACCTGCGATTATTTTGCGATTTTAAATCCGTCACGTAATGCGACAGTTCTGTTGAATACAGGCATGTCGCCGGTTGAATCCTTGTCCTTGCAGAAATATCCGTTTCTCATGAACTGATATTTTGCACCGACGCTGCAATCTGCCAGAGCTTTTTCAACATAGCCGTTTACAACAGTCAGCGAATCGGGATTAAGGTTGTCCTCAAAGGAGCTTACGCCCTCCTCGTCGCTGGGGTTTTCAACATTAAAGAGCCTTTCATAGAGCCTTATCTGGGCAGGGCAGTTGTCCTCAGCTGATACCCAGTGAATCGTTCCCTTAACTTTTCTGCCGTCGGGTGCATCGCCGCCGAGGGTCTGGGGATCGTATGTGCAGTGCACGCAGCATACCTCGCCGTTTTCGTCAAGGTCATATCCGGTGCAGGTAACAAAATAAGCCTTGTAAAGTCTTACCTCATTGCCCACAAAAAGACGACGGTACTTTTTGATAGGTTCAATCATAAAGTCGTTCTTTTCTATCCAAAGCTCCTTTGAAAACGGCATTTTCCTTGATCCGTATTCGGGATGATCCGGATGATATTCACATTCTATCTCCTCGGTTTTGTCCTCAGGATAATTGTCGATAACCAGTTTAAGCGGGTCAATAACCGCCATTGCCCTGGGGGATGTTGCGCCGAGATTATCGCGCACGCAAGCCTCCAGCAATGCAAAATCAACAACGCTGTATGCCTTAGAAACGCCTATTCTGTCGCAGAAATCCCTGATTGCCTCGGCAGGGTATCCTCTTCTCCTCATTCCGCTGAGGGTTGCCATTCTCGGATCGTCCCAGCCGGATACTATATTGTCGTTAACGAGCTTGAGGCACTTTCTTTTTGAAGTAAGAGTGTAGTTGAGATTAAGCCTTGCAAACTCGATCTGACGCGGTTTTTCGCCCTCAATGAGCTCATTGACAAACCAGTCGTAAAGCGGTCTGTGATTTTCAAATTCCAGTGAGCAGAGAGAGTGGGTTACCTTTTCGTATGCGTCAGAAAGCGGATGCGCAAAATCGTACATGGGATATACGCACCATTTGTCGCCTGTTCTGTGGTGGTGCGCAAACATAATTCTGTAGATAATCGGGTCCCTCATGTTGAGGTTGGGGGAAGCCATGTCTATCTTCGCTCTGAGTACCTTTGAGCCTTCAGGGAATTCTCCCTTAGTCATTCTTTCAAAAAGGTCAAGATTTTCTTCTATGCTTCTGTCCCTGTAGGGGGAATTTTTGCCGGGCTGTGTAAGGGTGCCCCTGTATTCCCTCATCTGTTCGGGAGTAAGCTCGCACACGAACGCCTTGCCTTTTTTTATCAGCTTAATGGCGCACTCGTACAGGAAATCAAAATAGTCTGAGGCGTAGTAAACATTGTCCCAGTCAAATCCCAGCCATCTGATATCCTCCATAATGGCGTCAACGTATTCCGTGTCCTCTTTTGTGGGGTTTGTGTCGTCAAGACGCAGATTGCAGATTCCGTGATACTTTTCCTTAACGCCGAAATTAATGCATATCGCCTTTGCGTGACCGATATGAAGATAGCCGTTTGGCTCAGGAGGGAAACGGGTCTGAATTCTGCTGTATTTACCCTCGGCAAGATCCTCGTCAATAAAATCGTGAATAAAGTTTGTGCTCGTTGCATTTTCTTCGCTGTTATTGATTTGAGCCATTGTTTTCCTCCTTGTAATATGCGATAGCGTTTTCTATCCTCTCCCTGACTCTGTCAGCGCCCAGAAGAGCGGTTATGGCAAAAAGGTCGGGAGTGTTTGTCCTGCCTGTCAGCGCCACACGAATAACGGTTGATACGTCGCCCACATGCCCTCTGTAAGCGTCGGGATTCTGCTTGTATTCCTTAACGTTAGGAGTGCATCCCACCTGAGGGCAAAGCTCTTTTATCTTGGCAAACCATGTGTCCTTGTCGTCGTTTACATCAACGATATCCTTGTAAAGCTCAAGAACATCCGCCGCAAGCTGGGGAGTAGCGTTGCCGGTCAGTTCGTAATTTTTCTCAAAGGTTTCGTCATACATATAGCTGATATAGTCCATAATATCAGACCACTTGGCTATATCCTTTCTGGGCTTTTTGTTGCCTCTGTCAATATTGAGAACGGAGGTGGCATAAGCCTTGTCCTTTTCGTAAAGAGCGGCAAGCTGCTTGTTATATTCCTTTGCCCATTCGTATGATTTATCAAAAACTTCCTGCGCCGTCATGGTGCAGATTACATTTTTGGAAACGTCGGTGAGCTTTACCAGGTCAAACAGAGCGCCGGAAACAGACATTTTCTTGAGATTAAACGGAAAGCTGTTGATATCGGCGTCCTTGTTGGTTCTTCTCCAGTCCTCAAAATTCGAGTTCATAATAGTCAGCATATATTCGTTGACGGATTCGGCGGGGAAGCCCTCCTGCTCATAGTATGTCACAGCAAGCTCAGGGTCCTTTCGCTTGGAAAGCTTCCTCTTGTTGCCGTTTTCCTCTTTCATAAGCGGAGCCACATGGGCGTATTTTACAGGCTTGAAGCCGAGAACTTTAAATAACTGAATATGGAGCGCAACCGAAGCGATCCACTCGTCGCCTCTTATAACGTGGGTAGTGCGCATAAGGTGGTCGTCAATAACGTGTGCAAAATGATATGTGGGGATTCCGTCCGTTTTAAGGAGCACCACGTCGATTACATTTTCGGGCATTTCGATTTTGCCCTTAATCATATCGTCAAAATAGCATTTTTTGCTGACGTCGCCGGGGGACCTCAGGCGGAGCGTCCAGCTCATGCCGGCGTCGATGTTCGCCTTTACCTGTTCATATGAAAGATCACGGCATTTTGCGTACTTGCCGTAATATCCTTTTATGTCGTCGTTTTCCTGCTGCTGTCTGAGAGCCTCAAGGTCGTCAGCCGAGCAGAAGCATGGGTATGCAAGTCCTTGTTTAACAAGCCATTTTGCGTAGGTTTGGTAAATTTCTTTTCGCTGGCTCTGAATATAGGGGCCGTAATCGCCCTTTTGTGAGCCGTCCGGCATAACGCCCTCGTCTGCTGTAATGCCGTAGGTCTTGAGCCCCTGAAGCATAACCTCAACTGCGCCCTCCACCTTTCTCTTCTGGTCGGTGTCCTCCACTCTTACATAGAAAACGCCGTCGGTGGTTTTTGCTGTTTTATATGCAACCGAGCAGGCAAAGAGATTGCCGAGATGAAGAAATCCGGTGGGACTTGGTGCGAATCTTGTTACACGGGCACCCTCCTTAAGATTTCTTGTCGGATAAAGATTTTCATAATAGTCAGTGCTCTTGTCGATGTCGGGAAAGAGCAACTGAGCAAGCTCTTTATAATCAGTCATATTTTCTCCTGAGTCTTAAAAATTATTTAATATTATCTCACATATTATGTAATTAATCAATATTATAATTATATTTTGTTGAAAATAATCTTTTACTGTGATAAATTATTTTCAAATACCGATTAGTTGAAAGGGGATTTTTATGCAACTGCCAAATGATCCGTATATGCTTTTGAGCATGATAAATATGAAACTGAGGGATTTTTACCCTGATTTAGACGCGCTTTGCGAGGACATGAATGTCGATAAGGAAGAGCTTTGCAGCAAGCTTAAGGCGGCGGGGTTTGAGTACAGCAAGGAAAATAATAAATTTTTTTAATTTACTGTTGACAAATCATTTTTTTGTGATATAATTCAAATTGTAATCATTACAAAATACAAATGATTACAAAGTGGTGATGATTTGGACACGAGAGAAATAACTGAACTTTTCAGACAAAAGGGTCTGAAAGCGACGCCGCAGAGGATTGCGGTATATAATTTCCTTGCTCAAAATCCTATTCACCCGGATGTTGACACCGTGTATAAAAATGTTAAGAAGGAAAACCCGTCCTTTTCAAAAACGACGGTCTATAATTGCCTTGAAGCGCTGTCCGCCTGCGGTCTGCTGATACCGGTAAAAATCGACAGCGAAAAGATCAGGTATGACGCCGACACGGGATTTCACGGTCACTTTATCTGTGAAAAGTGCGGCAGGATATATGATTTCAAATGCTCGGGCGAGAAAACCTCCGGGATTGACGGATTTGAAGTCAGACAAAAAGACGTTTATTACAGCGGAATATGCAGCTGTTGTAAATAATAATTAATATTAAAGGAGTAATTAAAATGGCTAAAAAGTATTTTTGTCCGGTATGCGGATACGAAAGTGACGAACCAATCGAAGTTTGCCCTGTTTGCGGCGCAAAAATGGAAGAGAGAAAAGAAGGCGCTGTTTCTTGGGCAGCAGAGCATAAAGTAGGTATTATCGACGGCGTAAGCGAAGAGATCGTACAGGGTCTTCGTGACAACTTCAACGGCGAGTGCACAGAAGTTGGTATGTATCTTGCTATGGCAAGAGTTGCTCACAGAGAGGGCTATCCTGAAATCGGTCTTTACTGGGAGAAGGCAGCTTATGAAGAGGCTGACCACGCTGCAAGATTTGCTGAGATGCTCGGCGAGGTAGTAACAGATTCCACAAAGAAGAATCTCGAAATGAGAGCCGCTGCAGAGAACGGCGCAACACTCGGCAAGACTCAGCTTGCTAAGCTTGCAAAGGAGCAGAACCTTGACGCAATCCACGACGCAGTTCATGAGATGGCAAGGGACGAGGCTCGTCACGGCAAAGCTTTTGAAGGACTTCTTAAGAGATATTTCGGCTAATAACCGGCTAATAAAAGAGCTGTTTTTGAAACAGCTCTTTTTCTTTTTTTGCTTAAAATACGTGTAGTTTCTTATTGCATATTAATTTGATATGTGTTAATATGTTGTGAGAAATGAAGGAGGACTTGCTATTATGAAAGTTGAAATTTCAGATGCAGTTAAATATATAGGCGCAAATGCGTATGACTTGGACCTTTTTGAGGGTCAGTATGTTGTGCCCAACGGAATGGCGTACAATTCATATGTTATTCTTGATGAAAAAATCGCCGTAATGGACACCGCAGATAAAATCGTAAGCGACGCATGGCTTGAAAATCTTAAGGAATGTCTTGACGGCAGACAGCCTGATTATCTTGTGGTTCAGCACCTTGAGCCCGATCATTCCGCAAATATCGGCGCGCTTACTGAGCTTTATCCTGACATGAAGATTGTGTGCTCCGCCAAGGCGAAGGCAATGATGCCTCAGTTTTGCAATGTTGACGAGGATAAAATAATCCCTAAAAAAGAGGGCGAGACTCTTGAGCTCGGCTCCCATACTCTTACTTTTGTTATGGCGCCGATGGTTCACTGGCCTGAGGTAATGCTTTCTTACGAAACCAGCGAGAATATACTTTTTTCCGCAGACGCTTTCGGTAAATTCGGAGCGCTGGACGCTGATGAAGGCTGGTCCTGCGAGGCAAGACGCTACTATTTCAATATAGTAGGAAAATACGGCGCTCAGGTACAGGCTCTGCTCAAGAAAGCCGCCGGACTTGAGATAAAGACAATCTGTCCGCTTCACGGTCCTATACTTACAGATACAATTCCCGAGGTTCTTAGACTTTATAACATCTGGTCATCATATGAGCCTGAGAACGATGGAGTATTCATCGCCTATGCGTCCATGCACGGAAACACTGCTCAGGCAGCTCATAAGATGAAAGAGATACTCGAGGCTAAGGGCTGCCCGAAAGTGGCAATGGCGGACCTTTCCAGGGACGATATCGCCGAGTGTGTGGAAGACGCCTTCCGCTACAGCAATCTGCTGTGTATGGCTCCCAGCTACGACGGCGGAGTTTTTGCTCCCATGGCTGATTTTATTCATCACCTTAAGAGCAAGGCTTTTCAGAACAGAAAGATCTCTCTGGTGGAAAATGCGTCCTGGGCTCCCAGCGCCGCAAGAACCATGAAAGCTGAATTCGAGCAGATGAAGAATATCACTTTTGTGGGCGATACCGTTACCATTAAGACAACTGTTAAGGGCACGGATATCGAGCAGCTGGAGAAGCTTGCCGGTGAAATTGTAAACAGCTGAGAAACGATTGATATTATACATATTATTTAAAAAATCCTCCTTTTTAGGGGGATTTTTTGCCTGATTTGACAAATTACTCCGTTTGTATTATTATTTCTTTATAATCTTGCGCGGAGTGATCAATTTGGTAACTGTTTTTACTAACGCTAATTTTATAACAATGAATAAAGAAAATGATATATATTCCGTTATGGTTGTAAACGGCAGGGATATTGTTTATCTCGGCTACAATACCCCTTTGTGCTATGACAGTAACAGGGTGGTGGACCTCAACGGAGGGTATGTTATACCGCTAATTAACGATATGGTGTATTACGATATTACTCATGCTAAATGCCGTGAGCTCAAGGAGGGCGAGCGGGCGGACTTTATTGTTCTGGACAGGAACGTCCTCACTGACAGCGACGCCAAAATACTTGAGGTGTACAAAAAAGGAAGAAGAAAAGTATAGCAAATTACATATGATTTATGAGTAAGCTGCGTTTTAACGCGGCTTTTTTTGTTGTGCTTTGGCAATAATCACCTTATGGGCATATATTAAAAAGAGGTGATTTTATGTGTGGAATTGCAGGAATATTAACTGAGTCCATAGATTTAAGAGGCGAAAAAAGCCTGATAGAAAAAATCAGTCAGACGCTGAAAATGAGAGGCCCCGACGCCAGAGGCGAGTATATAACGCCGTCTGCGGCACTGATACACCGCAGGCTTTGCGTTATCGACCCTGAGAGAGGCGGTCAGCCCATGCGCTTTGGAAAATATATTATCGTGTATAACGGCGAAATTTATAACACCGCTGAGGTGCGTGACGAGCTTTTGTCCTGCGGATATAAATTTGACAGCCACAGCGACACGGAAGTTGTGCTTAAAGCGTATGACAAATGGAAAGAGCAAAGCGTGTCAAAACTAAACGGGATTTTTGCTTACGCTGTTTATGACGAAAAGGAAAAAAGCCTTTTCCTTGCCCGTGACAGAATAGGCGTAAAGCCCTGTTTTTACTCAAAGGTGGGGGATCTGTTCGCTTTTGCCAGCAGAATAAGCAGCCTTTTGTGTATACCGCAGATAAAGCCTGTTGTTAATGAGGAGGGGCTCAACGAATTATTTATGCTGGGACCGGCAAAAACCATAGGCAAGGCGATTTTCAGAGATATAAGCGAACTGCCCCCGGCTCATTATCTGAGCTATAAGGACGGCAGAATTGTGATTAAGCCTTACTGGAAACTTACGGCTGTGGAAAATACCGAGACAGAACTCCAGGCAGTTGAGCATACTTATGCGCTGGTTAAGGATTCTATCGAAAGGCAGCTTATTTCCGACGTTCCGCTGACAACTTTTTTGAGCGGAGGACTTGACTCTTCCATTATTTCCAAGGTGGCTTCTGATAAATATAAGGAGAACGGAATGGTGCTTGATACTTATTCCGTTGATTACACCGACAATGACAAGTATTTTAAAAAGAGCCTTTTCCAGCCTAACAAGGACTCGGATTTTATCGGCATGATGTCCGATGCTATAGGCTCGCGCCATCACAATGTGGTGCTTGATAATGCCGCTGTGGCGGATGCCCTTGCCCCTGCCGCAATTGCCAGATGCGTTCCGGGATTTGCAGACGTGGATTCCTCCTTGCTGCTGTTTTGCCGTGAGGTTAAAAAGGACTTTACGGTCTGTCTTTCCGGAGAATGTGCTGATGAAATTTTCGGCGGTTATCCATGGTATCACAGAAAGGAGATACTTTTTGAAGAGTGTTTCCCCTGGTCAAGGTCCACCGCCGCAAGAAGAAATATCCTCAGAAAAGGCTTTCTTAAAAACGGCGAGGATTATCTTCAAAACGCTTATGAGAGCACTCTTGCTAATGTGTCCTGCTTAGACAGCGACAGCAAGCTCGAAAAGCGCATGCGAGAAATGTTTGTGCTCAATCTCAACTGGTTTATGCAGACTCTGTTGGCACGCAAGGATGTAATGAGTATGGAGTCATCGCTGGAGGTAAGAGTTCCGTTTTGCGACTGGAGGCTGGTTGAATATGCGTACAATATGCCGTGGCATATTAAGGCGCTGGACGGCAGAGAAAAGGGAATCCTCAGAAAAGCTTTTGAAAACGATCTGCCCTATGAAATCGCATGGCGCAAGAAAAGTCCGTATCCGAAAACACATAATCCCGTGTATTTCAAATGCGTGTGCAATCTTGCGCAGCGTGCTCTGGATGATAAATCCTGCCCCCTCAGCGAGATGATTGATGTCGGCGCTGTCAGAAAACTGATGAACAATCCCGACTCGATGACCGAGCCGTGGTACGGTCAGCTTATGCAGGTGCCACAGGTACTGGCTTATATTTATCAGATTTATGTGTGGATAAAAAATTACAATGTTGAGTTTGAGCTTTGATTATGTTATACTCTTAGTGTAATTTCAGTTAAATTTATACGTCAGGAAGTTTAGTATGACAAACGAGCAATATATCAGCGCAATAAATAAGCGCCGTTCAAGGCGCAGCTACAGTTCATATCCCCTTGACAGCGACACGATGCAGGTAATTCGTGAGATGGTGGATATCGTAAATGAAAAAGAGGGAGTCGATTTCAGATTTATCGAGGACGCCACCTCGGCATTCAAGCTGTTTTCTGGCAAATTTTCCGCTATTGCAATTTGCGGCGACGACTCTGAAAAGACCAGAATAAAATCCGGATATTACGGCGAGACTATCGTTCTTCAGTGCGTTTACCACGGGCTTGGCACCTGCTGGGTTACGGGAACCTATGATGAAAACAAAATCCTTGCTTTGCTCCATCTTCCGAAGTTTACCAGACTTTACGGTCTTATAGTTATCGGTAATGTTAAGGAAAAACTGAGCTATAAGGAAAAAATGATGCATAATGTGATGCACAAGAACAATAAGCCTTATCAGAAAATGTTTGTTGTGTGCGACGAAAAGCTGCCGCCGTACTATGAGTACGCAATGAAACTGGTGGAAAAAGCGCCGTCAAGCACCAACAGCAGACCTGTTCATTTCAAATATGAGAACAAGGTGATTTCCGCCTATGTTGACGAGCCGTATTCAGACAAGAGTATGGAGTTCGGAATAGCTCAGCTGCATTTTTGCCTCGGAGCGGCGGCAAAGGGCGTTAAGGGCGAATGGGATTTTACCGGCAGGTTCTGCACCGAGGATGCAAAGCTTATCAAATTCCCTGAAAATAAAGGAGAGAATGAAAATGAGTGAGGCTGTTAAGGTAAAGAAAAAATGGTCCAAAAAGAAAAAAATTGCGGTAATAGTTCTGTCAGTATTGCTGGCGCTGATTATCCTTGTGGTCATTGCCGGTGTGTGCGTTTTAAACTGGTACTGCAAAACGCCTGACTTTGAGCTTGCTAAAACTCAGCAGCAGGTTACTCTTGTGGCTCACAGGGGATACCGTGCGGTAGCGCCGGAGAATACGTCCGCCGCTTTTGAAGAGGCGGGCAAGGCAGGTTTCTGGGGCGCAGAGTGTGATATTTACAGAACGAAGGACGGCGTATGGGTGGTAACTCACGACGTTAATACTTACCGTATGATGGATAAAATGTCATGGGTTGAGAAAAAGACCTATGATGAGCTGATGGAGGAAACCGTTGACAACGGCTCAAATATTGAAAATTATCCTGATCTCAAAATCTGTACTCTTGAAGAATATTTGCAGATTTGCAAAGAGTACGGTATGACCGCTGTTATTGAGCTTAAGGGCAAGAATAATACGGAATATTACAGTGACGTTACAGACCTTGTGGAAAAGTACGGCGTGGACGCTGTTTATATCTCTTTCCATTTTGAAAATCTTGAAAAGATTCGTGAGCTTACCGACGCTCCGGTTTACTATCTTGTTCAGGAGATTGAGGATGAGGATATCGAGTTTGCCAAAACGCTGGAAAATTGCGGTATTGATTTTAACGGCGAAAAGGAAGAAAATTTTGAAAACGGTATGATAGAAAAATGTATCGACAGCGGGCTTGATGTGGGCGCTTGGACGATAAATGACACCGAGCTTCTGGATAAACTTGTGGCAAGCGGTGTAACCCTTATTACTACTGATAGTATCACAAAATAAAAATAAGTAAACATAATAAAAGCCGCTGCGGATAACCGCAGCGGCTTTTTTCATATCATTAAGATATCATTTATTTTTCTTTTCCGGGAGCTCCGCAGCACTTCTTGTATTTTTTGCCTGAGCCGCAGGGACACGGATCGTTAGGTCCTATTTTTTGTCCTTTTCTCACTGGTTCTTTTTTGACGGTGTCATCGCCGCCTGAAGAGGTAGCGGTTACCTTTGCAACTGCCTTGCGCTCAACGTCCTCACGCCTTCTCGGCATAATGGTGAGCATCATGCGCACGGTGTTTTCACGGATGGTAGCGGTCATTTCATCAAACATATCATATGATTCCATACGGAATGCAACAACCGGATCCTGCTGTGCGTACGCTCTGAGTCCGATACCCTGTTTCAGGTCGTCCATAGCGTCGATATGATCCATCCACAGCGTATCAACGTTTCTGAGAAGAACCATTCTTTCAAAATCCTGGAACATCTCGTCGCCGAGCATTTCGCGTTTCTCATCGAGAATTTTGTGTCCGCGTTCCTGAAGTGTTTCGATTGTTTCGTCGATAGAAAGAGCGTCAACGTCCTCAAAATCATCGTCTGTAGTCAGCCAGCCCTTGTATTTTTCTTTAAGTCCGGCAACATTCCAGTCAGACTTGTGGTCGCCTGCAAGATAGTTCTTTACATTTTCCTCAATGTTGGTGTCGAGCATTGCAACTATCTTATCAGTAAGGTCTATTCCGTCAAGAACCTGGTCTCTCTGCTTATAGATAAGCTGTCTCTGACGGTTCATAACGTCGTCGTACTGAAGCGTGTTTTTACGTATGCCGAAGTTCTTGCCCTCTACCTTTTTCTGTGATGATTCAACAGTCTTTGAAATCATCTTGGATTCAATAGGCATATTCTCGTCATCGGCAAGTCTGCCCATCATAAGCTGCATTCTTTCGCCGCCGAACAGACGCATAAGGTCGTCCTCGCAGGAAAGATAGAACTGACTTTCACCGGGATCACCCTGACGGCCTGAACGACCGCGCAGCTGGTTATCAATTCGGCGTGAATCGTGGCGTTCGGTACCGAGAATAAACAGTCCGCCTGCTTCTCTTACCTTGTCCGCCTCTTCCTTGATTTCGTCCTTATATTTTGCCTCGAGCTCCTGGAAAGTCTTTCTCGCTTCCAGAATTTCCTCGTTATCAGTTTCGGCAAAGCCGGTTGCTTCTGCAATCAGCTCGTCGGTATACTGCATGCGCTTCATTTCTGACTTTGCCAGATACTCAGCGTTACCGCCCAGCATGATATCCGTACCACGTCCTGCCATGTTGGTGGCGATGGTTACGGCTCCGAGCTTACCTGCCTGAGCGATTATTTCAGCCTCACGCTCGTGATTCTTTGCGTTGAGCACGTTGTGAGGAATTTTTGCTTTCTTGAGCATCTTGGAAAGCAGTTCGCTCTTTTCGATGCTGATTGTACCTACCAGCACAGGCTGTCCCTTTTCGTGGCATATTTTAATCTGCTCGATTACGTGATTGAATTTTGCTCTTTCCGTCTGGAAAATAACGTCCGGATGATCTATTCTGATAAGCGGCTTGTTGGTGGGTATCTCCACAACGTCAAGCTTATAGATTTCGGAGAATTCGGGAGCCTCGGTGGACGCAGTACCTGTCATACCGGAAAGCTTGCCGTAGAGTCTGAAGTAATTCTGGAAAGTGATTGTTGCAAGAGTCTTGCTCTCGTGCTCAACCTTAACGCCTTCCTTAGCCTCAATTGCCTGGTGCAGACCTTCGTTATATCTTCTGCCTTCCATAATACGTCCGGTGAATTCATCAACGATTTTAACCTGACCGTCGGTTACAACGTAGTCGATATCACGCCTCATAACACCGTTTGCCTTGATAGCCTGGTTGATGTGGTGAAGCAGGGTGGAGTTTTCCATCTCCATCAGGTTCTCTACGTTGAAATAAGCCTCTGCTTTCTTTACACCGTCCTGTGTAAGAGTAGCCGTCTTTGCCTTTTCGTCAACAACGTAATCGCCGTCGTAGGTTGATTCGGTATCCTGCTTTTCGTCCATTTTGGCAACCTTGACCATTTTTAGCGTTTTTGCAAAAGCGTTTGCCTGTCTGTAAAGGTCGGTGGACTGCTCGCCCTTACCGCTTATGATAAGGGGCGTACGTGCCTCATCAATAAGGATTGAGTCAACCTCGTCCACGATGGCGAATTTGTGACCTCTCTGAACCTTTTGTTCCTTGTACTGAACCATATTGTCACGCAGGTAATCAAAGCCCATTTCGTTATTTGTGCCGTAGGTTATGTCGGCGTTATAGGCAGCTCTGCGCTCGCTGTTATTTTTATCATGGATAATAAGACCAACGTCAAGACCGAGAAAACGGTACAGCTTGCCCATCCATTCAGAGTCGCGCTTTGCCAGGTAATCGTTAACGGTTACTATGTGAACTCCCTCGCCTGTAAGGGCGTTAAGATAAGCAGGAAGGGTCGCAACCAGCGTCTTGCCTTCACCGGTCTTCATCTCTGCGATTCTGCCCTGGTGGAGGACGATGCCGCCGATTATCTGAACCTCAAAGTGCTTCATACCGAGAACACGCCACGCAGCCTCACGGCATACCGCAAAGGCGTCGGGGAGAATATCGTCAAGAGTTTCCCCGTCAGCAAGCCTCTGTTTAAGAGCGGCTGTCTGCGCCGTAAGCTCGCTGTCGCTCATTGCCTGGTATTTATCTTCAAGCGCAAGCACTTTGTTTGATATTTTTTTTACTCTTTTGACCTCTTTTTTTGAATAGTCGCCGAAAAGAGCCGTTAATAATTTATTTGCCATATAATTACACCTCGGAAAATAATACCAACTAACATTCTACCACAAATGGTAATTAATGTCACTATTTTTTTATATTAATATTATAAGATATTATGCAATACCGTAAATACTTTTAATGGCGGACAGAGCTCCTCCGGATACGGTGTCCTCGGCATTCTCGTCAAAGCTTAAAACAAGATTCTTGCTGTCCTGCTCGATATTTAAAACTATGTCAACACCCGAATCCATCATCTGGCAGGCGTTGATTTTATCCTGAAGCTCGGTGAGCTTTTCGTCAAGGAACGCGTCGTCGTTGAGCTTTTTGAGCAGAGCGAAATTTGAAT
>HHCFR02800__coassemble_1589_pt1 | contig 18993 bp, 17 predicted proteins | sample HHCFR02800__metabat2_high_PE_036 | metagenome-assembled genome bin HHCFR02800 | reverse complement strand
CAAAAGCGGCTGCAATACGCCGTTCTCTTTTATTGACTCAGAGAGTGAGAGCATGTCCTCACTTTTAAACTGTTTTCTTGGCTGATACGGATTAGGCAGCAGCTTTTCAGTAGGTATCTGGATGATTTGCTCCACTCGCCTCATCTCCTTGCCTATACTATATCATATTTTTACACAGAAAAAAAGGATTTCTCATAGTGGGAAATCCTTTTTCTTCGACAATATAAACTTTCTTTAGAGCGGTCGGCTGTCTATTTTTTTTGACTTACGGGGATATTTTGTCGGAGTCTGCGATATCTTTCTTATAATTACCAAACTTCTGCCGTCGCCGTTTGAAAGAGAGTATTCCTCAAACTTAACCAGCTCGCCGCCGAGCGTCTTTATGGCATTCTCAGCCTGGCTCAGCTCTCCTTTGCCTGACGGTCCTTTCAGTGAAACAAAAAGACCTCCGAGCCTAACCAACGGCAGGCAATATTCGCATAATATATTCAGCGGAGCAACTGCTCTTGCCACAGCGTAGTCGTACTTCTCACGGTACTCGCTGTCCTTGCCGATTTCCTCGGCTCTTTTATGAGTAACAGTTCCGAAAAGTCCTGAATTACGCAGAACGTCCTTAACAAATGCGAGTTTTTTACCAACGCTGTCCACAAAATTCACTTCAATTTGCGGATTTGCAATCAGCATGGGCAATCCTGGGAAACCTGCGCCGCTGCCGACATCCACCAGCGACTGTCCATCGCTCATCTGTACATATTTTAAAGGATACAGGCTGTCTGCAAAATGTTTAATAACAATATCGTCGGGTTCTGTAATCGAGGTCAGATTTACGTGCTGGTTCCACCGAACCAATCTTTCTGCATATGAATCGAATCTGTCAAGTCCGTATGTATCAAGTTCAATACCAATATTCTCTGCTTCGTTTTTCAGTAATTCATAATCAATCATAATGACTCCAAAATAATATTCAGCGCCGCAACATCAGCCGGATTAACTCCGCTGATCCTACCGGCCTGCCCCAAATTTTCCGGACGAATTTTTGAAAGCTTCTCGACTGCCTCAAGTCTAAGTCCCTTCAATGACGAATAATCAATGTCCTTTGGAATCTTTTTGCACTCAATTCTGCGCATTTCCTTGATTTGCTGCTCCTGCCTGGCTATGTAGCCATGGTATTTAACAGCAATTTCCACCTGCTCGAACACTTCCTTAGGCAAATCAGGTCTGTCGTCGTCAATCTCCTCCAGTGACTTATAGGTGACCTGTGGTCTTTTCAGCAGTTCCAGCATTTTGCATCCCCGGTCAAGGGGAGTGGTGCCGCAGTCAACAAGTATTTTCTGTAATTTATCGCTCAGCGGCACTGATTTCTCAGTAATACGCTTAAGCTCGTCCTTTACATTTTTTTCCTTTAATAAAAATTTATCATATCTTTCGCGTGAAATCAAGCCTATTTTGTAACCTGTGGGTGTCAGTCGGGTGTCCGCGTTGTCCTGTCTGAGCACTAAACGGTACTCGCTACGGCTTGTCATCATCCTGTACGGGTCTGTGCAGCCCTTGGTGATAAGGTCATCAATGAGCGTGCCGATATATGAACCGCCCCTGTCCAAAATCATCGGCTCTTCACCTTTAATTTTAAGGGCAGCGTTAATTCCGGCGACAAGTCCCTGAGCCGCCGCTTCCTCATATCCGCTGGAACCGTTAAACTGACCGGCGCCGTAAAGCCCGTCAAAATCATTGAACTCCAGCGTAGCCTTAAGTGCGGTGGGGTCAACGCAATCGTACTCGATAGCGTAAGCCGCACGCATAACCTGAGCGTGCTCAAGTCCCGGAATTGTGTGAATGAAATCAAGCTGCACATCCTCCGGAAGGGAAGAGGACAATCCCTGAAGATACATCTCCTCCGTATTTAAACCGCAGGGCTCAATGAAAAGCTGATGCCTTTTTTTGTCTGAAAATCTTACAATTTTATCTTCAAAACTGGGGCAGTACCTGGGACCCTTGCCCTCAATCTTGCCGGAATACATAGGACTTCTGTGAAGATTGTCGAGTATTATCTGCTTCGTTTCGTCGTTTGTATAAGTGATATAACAGCAGACCTTGTTCTCAGGAGGTGTGTGGGTAGCAAAGCTGAATCCCACAGTCTCACGGTCGCCCTCCTGAACCTCGAGTCCTGAAAAATCAATTGACCGCCTGTTTACTCTCGGGGGAGTACCTGTCTTAAATCTTCTCAGCGGAATAGGCAGTTTCTTAAGAGCAGCCGCCAAATCTGTGGACGGAAACATTCCGTCGGGACCGCTCTCGTATGACACGTCGCCGATATAAACCCTGCCTCCCAGGAAAGTACCTGTGGCAATAATAACCGCCTTGGCGGTAAACAGCGCCTCAAGCCTGGTCTTTACCTGCCAAACGCCGCTTTCAAGTTTTTTAATATCGACAATTTCACCTTGCCTGATATCAAGATTTTCCTGAAGCTCCAGAGTGTGCTTCATCCCTGCGGAATATTCACGCCTGTCAATCTGGGCTCTCAGAGAATGAACCGCCGGGCCTTTTCCGAGATTAAGCATACGGGATTGCAGGGAATATTTGTCCGCCGCCTTTCCCATTTCTCCTCCCAGGGCGTCAATCTCTCTTACAAGATGACCCTTTGAGGTTCCGCCGATAGAGGGGTTGCAGGGCATGTTACCCACCCAGTCGAGATTTATGGTAAACACAGCCGTTTTGCATCCCAGGCGTGCCGAAGCAAGGCATGCTTCAATTCCAGCATGCCCTGCGCCTATAACTATTACATCATAATCCTGTGAAAAATACTCCATGCTACACCTATTTTCCCACGCAGAAGCGGCTGAATATGTTATTCACAACCTCTTCCGTCGCCTTTTTTCCTGTCAGCGAAAGCAGTTCGTCAACTGCGCTGTCAATCATCACATTTATTGCGTCGTATGTCACTGAATTCTGAGCGTCCTCCAGAGCACGGCTTATATATTCATAAGCGTTTGCCACGCACTGCTTCTGCCTCTTGTTGGCAAGAATCGGCTGAGATGAGTCGAAACTCTCCAGCCCCAGCAATTTTTTGACCTCACGCTCAAGCTCCTGAGCACCCTGATTATTTTTAGCCGAAATATAAACCACGCTGCTGAATTCACGGTTTATGATATCCATTTCTATCTTCTCATCCAAATCCGTCTTGTTAATAACCGCAATGCACGGCTTGCCGTGGCAGGCGTCGATAAGCATTTTATCCTCATCACCCAAAGGCTCAGAGCTGTCAAACACTGCCAGCACAAGCGACGCCGTGTCAATTTTTTCAACAGCCTTTTTTATTCCGATAGCTTCAACAATATCGTCGCTCTCTCTTATTCCTGCGGTGTCGGAGAGATGCAGTACCATACTTCCCAGACGAACAGAATTTTCAACAATATCCCTGGTGGTGCCCTTAACGTGAGTAACGATACTCTTTTCAGCACCGGAAAGCATATTCATCAGCGTTGATTTGCCGGCATTTGGCTTGCCTGCTATAACAGTGTCAACGCCCTGAGTCATAACAGCGCCGTTCTCATAATTTTTAAGGAGCTTTTCCAGGGCGCTTTTGGAATCTGTCAAAACTTTTATCAGTGAATCCTCCTCAAGCTCCGGTATCTCCTCGTCGGGGTAGTCAACCCACGCCGCCATTAATGCACTGCAGTCAATGAGCTTGTCAAGCACCCTTGATATTTCACTGCTCAAAGAGCCTTTTAACAGATTAAACGAGACTTTCGCCGCTTCCTGTCCCTGAGCTGAGATAAGGGAAGCGACTCCCTCTGCCTGAGCAAGGTCCATTTTTCCGTTAAGAAAAGCGCGTTTTGTAAATTCTCCGGGACCGGCAGGTCTTGCACCTGCGGCGAGCACCTCCTCCAGAGTTTTTTCAACGATGAAAATTCCTCCGTGAACGGAGATTTCAACAACGTCTTCTCCTGTGTAGCTCTTCGGATTTCTGAACACCAGGGCTATAGCGTTGTCAAAACTTTCCGAGCGGCTGTAAACATTGCCGTACTTGGCGGTATAGCCTTTAAGCTCTGCCAGGGGAGTGCCGTCCGCCGATTTAAAAACCTTCTGCGCTATTTCTATCGCTTTGTCACCGCTGATACGAATGACTCCTATGCCGCTGACGCTGTTTCCCGTTGCCACCGCCGCTATTGTTTCAGCCATAAAAACGCCCCCTTTTAAAGCAATGATATTATACCATAATATTTTTATAAAACAAAAAAGGCGGACAGAGTGCCCACCTTTCAGGGTTTGTCACCCTTTTTATTAGTCTTTGTTAACCTCGATTTTTCCGAACTTCGGAATATCTGCTCTGTCGACTTTCTTTTCACGGTTTGGATCCGGCTTTGAAGTCGTGCTGTGACCGCCGCGTGAATTTCTGCCTCTTCCTGAGCCTGAGCGTCTTACTCCGCCTTCCGGCTCGATAAGAACTCTTCTGTCCATTCCGTTTCCTACTGAGCGGGATATTGCACCCTCAACCTCCTGAACTGCGGTATGGATAATTCTTCTCTCGTACGGATTCATAGGCTCAAAGCTGTATCTTCTGCCGGTTCTTACTGCGTAATTTGCATTCTTAATAGCCAGCGCTCTAAGTGTTTCCTCACGCTTAGCTCTGTAATCACCAACATTAAGCGCTACACGAACATATTTGTCCGTAGCCTTTTTAACTGCAAGACTTGCAAGATACTGAAGTGCGTCGAGAGTTTCGCCTCGACGACCGATAATGATACCGTAATCTTCGCAGTCAACGTCAACCTCGATAACGCCGTCAACAATCTTTGCTGTAAGCTTAGCGTTTTCTACCTTAAATCCGTCAATCATTGTCTTGAGATATGAGCAAACATAATCAAGATCAATGTCGCTTTCGTTTACTTTCTCAGCCTCCGCCTCATGTTTTGGGGCCGGAGCCTGCTTTACTTCGGCTTTCTTTGCCGCAGGCTTCTTTTCCTGCTGCACCGGTCTGCTCTTTTTAGGTTTCTGCTTCTTTTCCCTTTTGCCGTCGTCGTAGCTTGCCTTTACCTGAGCATCGCAACCGCCGAACAGTCCGAGAACCTTCTTTTTCGGCATAACTACTATCTCAATCTTAACATCCGCAGTCATCGGCGCATTAAGACCTGTTTTTGCCGCATGGGTTGCCTCTTCAATAGTTTTACCGGTGCCGATAAATTCCTTTATCATATTATCCTCCGATAATTACTTGATTTTCTTCACATTTTCCTCACGAGAACGGCGCTCAATAGTGTTTTCCACCATAAGCCTTGCCTGTGTTTTTCTCGGCGGATACTGTTTAAATATAAATATCTGCTGCAAAATAGCAACCAGATTGGAAATGATCCAGTAAAAACCTACAGCTGCCGGAACCTTGAATGAAATGTAGAAGGAGAAGAACGGCATCATCAGCATCATCGCCATCATTGACGCCATCTGCTGACCTGCTGCGGGATTATTTTTCTTTTGAATGATTGTGGATACCACACTTGACGCAAGTGATGTAACAAGACAGAGGATCGGGAAGATAATGATTATTCCGTCCTTCCAGTGCGGGAACGCAGTCATATCAATACCGAAAAGGTTCATGCCCTCTCTGTACTGCGTTATTGCCTCGCACTTTTCCGCTGTAAAGATATCCGGGAACGACGTCACAAGAGCGTCCTTGTATGCGTCAAAATTCTCCAGTATATTAAGCTGGAAATAAGTGATTTTTGCGTCTGCGTCACCGATAATGTCACGGTAAATGGGCAGTATTGTGTCCAAAATTGCCTGTGAGTTATCATTAACGGCGCTCATGCCCAGCACGTAAACAAGCGGGTAATAGATAATGCCGATAATACCCATCAAAAATACAAGCTGGAAAAGCATAGGGCCGCAGCCCATCTGCATAGGATTATGACCTTCTCTTGAGTAAAGGTCCTGAATTTCCTGGTTCATCTTCGCCCTGTCTTTAGGGTCTGGATATTTGTTCTGAATTTTCTGTATTTTAGGCTGAAGTCTTGTAGTTCTCGCCATAGTTTTTTGCTGCTTAACATTAAGCGGAAGCAAAAGAAGACGCGTTACTACCGTAAAAATAACTATCGCAACGAAATACTGGTTGCCCAGTAATTCCAGAAGGAAGCCCATACATTTACCGAACACCCAGTACAGAGGCTTAAATATTGCTATTCCCTCTGACACGGCTGTTGACGCCGAGCTTGAAAAAAGTAAAATACTGTTCATTCGTCATCCTCTTTAGTTTTCTTTTGGGGTACAGGGTCCCAGCCTCCCCGTGAAAAGGGGTTGCACCTTAAAATCCTCCACGCCGCAAGAAGACTGCCTTTAAAAATCCCGTGGATTTCAATAGCTTCAATGGCATACTGCGAACAGGTGGGAGTAAAGCGGCAGCTCCCGTGAGAAAATCTCGGGCTGATGGTAAGCTGATACGTTTTTATGAGAAATATTAATGCTTTCTTTATGATGTTTTTCAATCTATCGCACCCAGCTTGGCAAGCTGCTCCTCCATCTGTTCACGAACCTGCTGCATTTTCGCGTCAGCAGTCCTTGTCCTTGCCACAAAAACTATATCGTAGCTGCCGTTGAGCCTGTCCTCGCAGCAGGAAAAAGCGGCTCTTATAAGTCGCCTTGATCTGTTGCGCCTAACGGCGTTTCCGACTTTTTTGCCGCTGGTTATGCCTATTCTGGTCTCACCCAGGCGGTTTTTCATAATATAGGTGACAAGGCACGACGATGCCTTAGTCTTGCCCCTGTAATAGAGGCGGCGGAAATCTTTATTTTGTTTTAAGGTATGGCTTTTCACCTAATCGCTCCCAATCGGTAATTAGTAAGAAAGCTTCTTTCTGCCCTTTGCACGGCGGCGGGCAAGTACTTTTCTGCCGTTTCTTGTGGACATTCTCTTTCTGAAACCGTGTTCCATCTTAGCGTGCCTTTTCTTTGGCTGGAAAGTTCTCTTCATAAATCAATTCACTCCATTCTAAAGACTAAACTTGTCTTAATCTTTTATAGGCTCTGCACGGTATAGTGCAGGCAATTTCACATTATCGTTTGCTATTATATATTATAATATTGAGCCTTGTCAACAAATTTTTTAATTATCTTGTATTTGTTCTTAATATATATTATAATTACACTATATGTTGGGTAGGCTATCCCTCCTCACAACAAGTACATTAATCGGAGGATTACATATGCTGGGCATCATCGGCGCTATGGACGTAGAAATCAATTCCATTAAAGAGAGAATCACGGGAAGAACCGTTACCACAATCGCAGGCATCGAATTTGTCTGCGGATTTATAGAGAATGTAACCGTCTGTGCGGCTCAGTGCTCTCCCGGCAAGGTGAATGCCGCTTTGTGCACCCAGGCTATGATAGACCATTTTGACATCGACGCCGTAATCAACGTGGGGGTAGGGTGCTCCCTTAACGACAATGTTATAATTAAAAATGTTGTTATCGCCACCGACGTTTGCGAATACGACGTTGACATAACCGCCCTGGGCGAACCGCTGGGATTTATCAACGGGCTTAATACAATAAAGATTAAAACAGACCCGACTCTTTCGGAAAAGCTGTCACGAGCGGCAATTAATTTCGGCGAGCGTATTCACCGGGGCACCATTGCCAGCGGAGATACCTTTATCGCCGGTACAGAGCTAAAACACCGCCTGGCAAGTCAGTTTGACGCCATCTGCGGCGAGATGGAGGGCGGAGCTGTGGGTCATGTTTGCGCCGCCAACGGTGTTGCGTTTGCCGTTCTTCGCTGTATCAGCGACGGCGGCGACGAAAATTCACAGCTTGATTACCCCACATTCAAAAAAATAGCCGCGGACATCTCCACGGCAATAATTGTTGAATACATAAAAACAGAGCAAAATCAGTATTCGTTATTCTGATTATTCTAAATAAAATCTTGTAAGAATATGCTCTTCGGCGTTTTCGATTATCTCGTGAAGAGCCGTCTTTTCGCTGAGGTCTGTTCCGGTTCTCGATTTATCCTCAATAAACACGAACCTGGCGTCCTCTACAGCAATGGCGGCGGAGGCAAGCTCACGGCCGAGATTAAAATCGAGCTTGAACATTTCCTTAGGCAGTATTCCTGCCTTTGCCATGGTAAGCGCTCCGCGGTAAACGCAAAGCGTGTAGTAATCAAAAATATATTTACTTGTTCTGACGTCCTTGGCGGTGGCGATTATCTTCAGCAGCATATTCGCCGCTGCGGCGAGAGTCTGAACGGACGACATCTCCATGTTGTCCTCCGTCACAAAGGACAGGTCCATGCCTGTTCTGTTTTCACTTATTCCCAGCAGATAATCGGCAGTAACACCGTAATACTCGCTGCACCTAATAACAAAATCAAGTCCGCACTCCCTGATGCCCTTTTCGTAGTGGCTTAAGAGAGCCTGACTTATCCCCAAATCGCTGGCGGCTTTTTTCTGGCTGATGCCTCTTTCTTTACGAAGACGGGACAGAACCTGTGCAAATTTTGATAATTTTTCTGCCTTGTCCTGCTTTGCCGCATTGCTTTTCTTTGAATTAGTATCCATGTTTCTTCCTCCGTATATTACAAATAGTATTATAACACCGTATTACTATTTGTAAATATAGTTGATGACTTTGTTATTTTTTTGTAATATTTCGCTTTAAAAGGAGCTTTTTGAATGAAAACCTACACGATTTATCTCTTCCGTCATGGTATTACCAAGGGAAACTTAAACGCACAGTATATTGGGCATACTGACCTGCCGCTTACTACAGATAGTATATCTTCTCTCAGAAATATAAAAGCTCACGAACATTATCCGCAGGTGGACGCCGTTTTTTCCTCTCCGCTGAAAAGATGCCTTGACTCGGCAAAAATCATGTTTGAAAAAAATAATGTCATTGTTATTGATGATTTTATAGAATATAATTTCGGCGAATTTGAGGGACACACCGCCGACGAACTCAAGGACAATGAGAATTTCAAAAACTGGATTCACGGTGATATCAATGCCGCCGCTCCTTTTGGTGAGAGCAACGCCCAGTTTGCCAACCGTATATGCTCTGCCTTTGAAAAAGTTATCGACGGCTGCGTAAAAACCTCAACAGAAAAAATTGCCATAGTCGGTCACGCCGGAGTGCTTATGACGATACTCGCTTGCTACGGTCTGCCGGAGGCTCCCATGGCTCACTGGCAGATGGACGCCGGATACGGCTACAAGCTGAGACTCACTCCGTCCCTTTGGATGCAGGCAAGAAAGCTGGAAGTGGTGGACACCGCTCCTACCTCTCTTGAAGAGCTGAAAAAGTCATCCAACTGAAAAAGGAGTATTAATAATGACAGAAACAAAAACAAAATCCCCGGTTCTTACAAAAAAGAAAAAGGCAGTGATTAGTGTGATTGCAGTAATAATAGCTATAGTTCTTGCGGCGGTAATATTTGTTGTCGCCGTACTCAGACCTACCGCCCCCGATGACGAAAAAGCAGTGGCAGTAGGCGGACTCATCGTGTCCGACAGCGTAGATTATCAGCAGGAGGAAAGCGGACTCTCCTCAAACCCCGTTATAAAAATAATGCAGGTGGTGTGGAAATTCTGCTCCCAGAGCGACGCCAAAGTCCACGAGGCACAGACTCCTCCGGAAAATATAGAGAAAGTAACGGATATTCCCTATATTGACGACGGAAATATTTATCATATGCTTGACGTATATTATCCTGAGGGCACTACGGATAAGCTCCCGGTAATAATAGATATTCACGGCGGCGGCTGGATGTACGGCAACAAGGAGCTAAACGAATATTACTGCCTGAGCCTTGCAGACAGGGGATACGTTGTATTTAACATTAACTACAGATTAGTTCCAGACGTTACTGTCAACGAGCAGCTTCAGGATGTGGCGCAGGCGCTTAAATGGATTAGCGAGAATATGCAAAGCTACCCCTGCGACACGGAAAATATACTGCTTACCGGCGACTCGGCAGGCGGACAGCTTGCCATATACTCGGCGGCGCTTCTTCAAAGCGCTGAGCTTAGGGAGATATTTGATGTGGTTGACACCGATATGACTCCCACCGCCCTTTTGCTTACCTCGCCCGTTGCGTATATGAACGACGGCAGCGCTTTCAGTCTTTACACAAAAATTCTCTGGGGCAGGGATTATAAAGATAAACCGACTTATGAATATATGAATCTTGACCAGATAATTGACTTTTCCCAGCTTCCACCCACATATCTTATCACCAGCAGCGGCGATACCCTGGCTCACAGCCAAACGCTGAAAACGGCGGAGCTGCTTAAAAGCAAGGGCGTTGAGTGCGAGCTGGCAGACTACGGAGAAGTAAACGGCAAGAAACTTGTTCATGTGTTCAGCGTGCTGGAGCCCTTTGACGAAGCAGGCACCACGGCAATCGACTCGGCGATAGAATTTTATGAAAAGGTCATGGACGAAAAGGCAACAGCCAAATAACGCTGAATAATATGTCCCACTGTAACTGATATAATTTTAAAATAATAGTATATTACATAAGATAATGCCGCGGCTTTAATCGCTGCGGCATTTTATAAATTTATAAAATAACATTATATAAATAACAAAAACGGCGGAGAGTCCGCCGTTTTTTCTTTTTTATTTACCCATTGAGATATAATCAGGTCTGTTCTCGCTGAGTCTTATATTTGACTTGCCGTATATCATCATCTGCAAATCGTATGCATCCTTAGGAATATCCGCAAGCCATATCCAGTTGTTATAACTTACTGAGAAATACTGTCCGCCCAAGCTGTTTTCGGTAGACGGAACGTTGGTGGTCTGAATATTGTAATTAAGCCATCCGTCTCTTATAGCAAGATTGCCTATGGAAATCAGCTCTTTCTTGGTGAATCCTGTCTTTGTGTACTGTGAAAGCTGATTAACTACCTTAACTGCGTCCAGCGTTCCGGAATTTTTCACCTCGTCGAAAAGCTGGCTCAAAACCGTTTTCTGCCTGTCCGCTCTGGCGTTGTCCGAATCTATCTTCCTTATTCTGCAATATGCCAGCGCCTGCTCGCCTGAAAGCATAACATCCTGGGGGTTGCCCTCAGCGTCATACTGAGCCTGGGGAAGAGTAACGTAGCCGTATCTTGTCTGGTGGTTATTTACCTCGTACACCTCAGCGTCAGTCAGCGGAATCGCAACTCCGCCCAGCGCGTCAATAATTTTCGGGAAGCTTGCAAAATTAACTACGGCATAATTATCAATGGATATCTTGTAATACCTTTCAATAGTATTGATATAGGTATTCATTCCGCCGTTTGACGCCGCTTCGTTTATCTTTCCGTAATATCCCTCGCCGTTTACCTCATAGTAAACATAAAGGTCACGCAGAATTGACGTCATATAAATATTTCCTGTGTCAATATTTACGCTGACGATAATTGCCGAGTCGGCACGGGAGGTGTCGCTGATTTCCTCTTCTCTGGTGTCCTCTCCTATAAGCAGAATGTTCATGACATGTGAGGATCTTACCGGGTCTCCGTTTTGATACCAGTATTTGAGATATTCCTTGTAGCTGTATACTTCGCCCGCCGACTGCTCGTCAATCATCGGGAAATCTTCCTGAAGGAAGTCCATTCCGTCATAATATTCCACCGCCTTGTAGGGTTCGGTGTCCTCGTCAGCAACATTGTTGAGCATTTTGTCAAAATAAATCGCTGCGCCTACTCCTGCCGCAATTATGGCAAGCACCAAAATTATGATAAACGCTTTAAGGATTTTGCCTTTTTTAGTTTTAAAAAATTTCTGTTTAACCGGTTGTTCCTGCTGCTGTTGAACTTCAATTTGTTTTTCATCTTCTTGTGAAGAAAGCTGGAGGATGTCCACCATTCCCTGCTCGTTGCTGTTCTGAGCACTTTCTTTTTTAGTGGGGGCAGCATTTTTTTCCGGCTTGTCAGATTTTTCAGCTTTTGCAGTTTTTTCAGCATTTTCCGCTTTTTTCGGCTTATCGGTTTTTACAGGCTTTTGAGCTTTTTCCTGTTTAGGAGCCGGCTGCTCATTTACTGATGATTTTTGCTCTTTTTGTTTATTTTCGGGCTTTTTCTCCGTAGCGGGTTGTGCATTTTTCCTGCCGTCCTTAACAACAGTTTCCTTAAATTTTGGCTCCTCTTTTACCTGTGGCTGTGCTGTCTTTTTTTCAGCCGGTTTGTTCTTATTCGGAGTCTGATTATTTTTTTGCTTGTTTTCGCTCTTGGAGACGCTGCCGTCTTTTTCCGTTTTGTGGGTATCCCCGGCAACGAGTTTTGCCCCTTTTTCTTCATTATTTGACGCAGCCTTTAAAGCCCTTTCCTGCTCTTCTCTGCGTTTTTTCACTTCTGAGAGGATATCGTCTATACTGTATGACTCTTTCTCCACTGGGTTACACTCCTCTTTGCAAGGTTTTTGACATTATACAACAATTATCTGCATATTTCCATAAACAAATTGTAAATTACTGATTTGAGAAATATGCCGTCTTGTATGATAACTGTTTACTGTCCGCTTGTTTCATCACTCTGCTGTGCAGTCTGCTCGGTATCCTCTTCCTCAAGTCTGTCAACTACAGAAAGGGTAGCTATTTTTTCGCCGTCGTTTACTTTCATTACCTTTACGCCCTTGGACGGTCTCTGGAATGTGGATATCTGGTCGGCATGGGTACGTATGATAATACCGTCCGACGAAATCATAATAACGTCGTTGCTGTCGCTTACCGGGGCGATCATAGCTACTTTTCCGTACTGAGCGGTGCGGTAATTAATAAGACCCTTGCCGCCTCTTGACTGAACACGGTAGTCGCTGAATTCGCTCTTTCTGCCGTATCCTGTTTCGGAAACGGTAAGCAGGGTGTACCCCTCACGCTCAACGGCAAATCCTACAACGTAATCATCCTCTTCAAGCTGTATTGCCTTAACGCCTCTTGCGGTTCTGCCGATAAGCCTTGCGTCGGATTCCTTAAAGCAGATGCTCATTCCGTCGTGAGTGGCAACAACAAGATTTCTTTTTCCGTCGGTGATATCAACCCATGAAAGCTCGTCGTCCTCGTCAAGATTTATGGCAATTATACCTGTTTTGCGTATATGCTTGTACTGGTCAAGCTCGGTTCTTTTAATAATACCTTTTCTTGTAACCATGCACAGGTATGTTCTCTCTTCCTCCTGGGGCACCTTAACCATGGCGCTTATCTGCTCGCCGTTTTCCAGCGGAAGAATGTTTACAACATTCATACCTTTGCTGGTGCGTGACGCCTCGGGAATTTCATATCCCTTGAGTTTGAACACTTTACCCTTGTTTGTGAATATAAGTATATAATCGTGGGTGGAGCAGGAGAACATTGTTTTCGCAACGTCTTCTTCTCTCCTTGTCATGCCGAGTATGCCTCTGCCGCCTCTGTTCTGGGCTTTGTAGGTGTCCACGGTCTGGCGCTTCATATATCCCTTTTCCGTCAGGGTGAGGATGCACTCCTCAACAGGAATAAGGTCCTCGTCGTCAACATCGCCGCTGAAAGCGGATATTTCCGTTCTTCTCTCGTCGCCGTATTTTTCGGCAATTTCCCTGGCTTCGGTCTTTATGATATCAGATATTCTCTGCTCGTTTGCCAAAATATCAAGGAAATCTGCGATTTTCTCATGAAGCTCGTCTAATTCGTTAAGTATTTTTTCAATCTCAAGACCGGCAAGCTGACCGAGACGGTACGCTACTATAGCAGACGCCTGTGGGTCGTCAAATCCGAATTTTTCCATTATTGCCTGCTTTGCCTCTGACTGTCCGCCCTTACAAGCCCTGATGGTTGCGATAACGTCGTCCACAATATCAATAGCCCTGGCAAGTCCCTCAAGAATATGAGCTCTGTCCTGTGCCTTTTTAAGGTCAAACTTAGTTCTTCTTGTAACTACCTGTCTTTGGAAAGCAATGTATTTTTCAAGTATCTCTTTAAGAGAAAGCACCTTCGGCACGCCGTCGTCAAGAGCAAGAAGTATTGCGCCGAAAGTAACCTGCATATCCGTCATCTTGTACAGATTGTTTAAAACTACCTGAGCGTTGGCGTCTCTTTTAACAACGATTTCGATATGCATTCCTCGGCGGTCGGAATAGTCCTGAACGTCGGCAACACCCTCCAGGCGCTTTTCCTTAACAAGGTCGGCAATTCTTGTAATAAGTCTTGCCTTGTTTACGCCGTAAGGAATCTCCGTAACAACGATTTTAAAGCGGTCGCCTCTGGTTTCAACTATTTCCGCCCTGGCTCTTACGTAGATTTTGCCTCTGCCGGTGGCATAAGCCTCTCTTATTCCCTTGGCTCCCATGATAATTCCGCCTGTGGGGAAATCAGGTCCCTTGATATATTTCATTATATCTTCCAGCGAAGCGTCGGGATTGTCAATAAGACAGCACATTCCCTCAACGGTTTCCCTCATGTTGTGAGGAGGAATATTTGTCGCCATACCTACGGCGATACCTGACGAGCCGTTTACAAGTATATTCGGGAAACGGGAGGGCAGAACCTCCGGCTCGGTTGTGGTATCGTCAAAGTTAGACAGAAAATTAACCGTGTCTTTCTTAATATCGTCGAGCATCCTCATTGCGGTTTTGCTCAGACGAGATTCAGTATAACGGTAAGCGGCGGCAGGGTCGCCGTCTATGGAACCGAAGTTGCCGTGGCCGTCAACAAGGGTATGCCTCATTGAAAACGGCTGGGCAAGCCTTACCATAGCGTCGTATACAGATGCGTCGCCGTGGGGATGATAATGACCCAGCACTTCGCCGACGGTGGTGGCGCACTTACGGTAAGGATTGGTAGGATACAGGTTGTTGTCGTACATTGCGTAGAGTATTCTCCTGTGTACCGGCTTGAGTCCGTCACGCACATCCGGCAGAGCACGCTGCACGATAACACTCATGGAATAATCAAGAAAAGCTCTTCTTATTTCCGTGCTTATCTCAATATCCACAATTTTTTGGTTGTCATATCGAATTTCATTATTGTCCATTAAAATCTTCCTCCGATTCCATAGGGAATCATTATTTTTTTAAACTGTATTTTGCTTTTGTCCTAAAAATATTTCTCACATAATCGCTCAACTCAGGCGGAATCTCCCGCTTTGGCAATATGTGTATTGTAAGTCCTATCAAAATATAATAATAACCGTTTGTTTCGTATATAGCGCTGATAACCGAATACGGATAAACTCCTTTAAAGCTGCGCTCATTTTCTTTTGGGATATTCTTTATTTCTATTTCGTTTTCACCTATATTCATTTGAAAAGTGTAAGAATATCCCGTATCGGCATAAACAAATTTTTTCACTTGCTTTGGCAGCAAAACAAAATAAAAAACCGCCAAAATCACTAAAACAAATACTACGAATAAAACGGCTGTTAATAACAGCTCATATTTTTTATAAAAAGCTGCCTGAATAATATTTATTCCTGCATAAAAAATCATAACGAGGCAGATAAGCAGAAAATTTCTGCTTTTTCTAAAATTAAATTTCTGGTAATTAATGTAATCCTGCTCATTAAGAGAAAAGGTAAATTCAGTCAAATTTTCCTGCCCTCCTCAACTTTTATGTGAGCTTTAATCGCAGACGCCACTGCGTCATACTCCGCTGAAGCATATCTCTGCCTGCTTATTACCTCTGACGATGTGCTTCTACCGGGCAAAATCAGTAAAAACTCAGGTGTTTCGCAAACGGCATAAACACTCTGCCACGGAATAAATTTTCTTTCAAAGCTGTTAATCAGTTCTATACCTTCGTCAGATACAGAAACCGTATGCTCACAGTTACATACAGGCGATGTGCTGTACATTCTCATAACCGTTTTTTTCTGCATTGCATAAAGGAAAATAACAAATAAAATCATGAAAAATGCAAAAAGAAAAAGATAAATATTAATTCTCATCGCAATAAGCAACATAATAATAAATAACGCTATAATTAAACGAAATTTATATTTTTCAAATTTATTATGTTTTTGTCTTCTGTATTTCCAGCCAAGATAATATTCCCGTGGAGTCATTTTATAGGTCAGATTCATATTACACGTCCAGATTTTGAACAAATTTTGCGTTCTTTTCTATAAATTCTCTTCTTGGTTCAACATTGTCGCCCATCAGGATGGAGAAGTTTTCGCTTGCTCTTTGAGCGTCCTCAACAGTTACTCTGAGCATTGTTCTGAATTCTGGGTCCATAGTAGTTTCCCAAAGCTGTGTGGGATCCATTTCACCGAGACCTTTGTATCGCTGGATATCGCAGTCGCCGCCGAACTCCTGAATTTTGGCGTCTCTTTCCTCGTCTGAGAAACAGTAAGAACTCTTCTTGCCCTTGCTTACCTTGAAAAGCGGAGGCTGAGCAAGGAAAACGTGACCTTCCTCAATAATCTGAGGCATATAGCGGAAGAAAAATGTCAGCAGAAGAGTACGGATATGCGCTCCGTCCACATCGGCATCCGCCATAATTATTATCTTGTGATATCTTAATTTTGATATATCGAAATCGTCGCCGATACCTGTTCCGAGAGCCATTACTACAGGCTGCAGCTTTTCGTTTGAATAAACCTTGTCAACTCTTGCTTTTTCAACGTTGAGCATCTTGCCCCAAAGTGGAAGAATAGCCATATGCTCTCTGTCCCTGCCCTCCTTGGCAGAGCCGCCGGCGGAGTCACCCTCTACGATATATATTTCGCATTTTGATGGGTCCTTGCTGGTGCAGTCGGCAAGCTTACCCGGCAGAGAATTGCTTTCAAGGGGAGATTTTCTCCTGGCGTTTTCCCTGGCTTTTCTTGCCGCCTCTCTTGCACGGGACGCGTCAAGGGATTTGTTGATAAGCACTTTTGCAACAGCGGGATTTTCCTCAAAATAAGTCATCAGCTTTTCATAAAGCATGGAGGACACAAGTCCCGTTATGTCCGTATTTCCCAGCTTGCTCTTGGTCTGTCCCTCAAACTGAGCCTCTGTCAGCTTTACAGATATAACTGCGGTAATACCTTCCCTTACATCCTCGCCGCTGAATTTTTTGTCGCTGTCCTTGAGTATTCCGAATTTTTTGCCGTAATCGTTGAAAACTCGTGTAAGCGCGGTCTTAAATCCTGTTTCATGAGTACCGCCGTCAATGGTATTAATATTGTTTGCAAATGAAAGCAGAGTTTCGTTGTATGAATCTGTGTAGCAAAGAGCTACCTCTGCGCTTCTGTCACCCTTGGTGGTGGACAGATGGATTACCTCTTCCTGAATTGGATTAAGTCCGCGGCTGGTGTTGATAAATTCAACAAAAGAACGGATACCGCCCTCGTAGCAGAAAACTTCGCCGTGATCCTCGTCGCCTCTCTTGTCCGTAAGGGTTATGGAAAGACCGGCGTTAAGAAATGCCTGTTCCCTGAGTCTCCTTGCGAGAATATCGTATTCGTAAGTCGTGGTCTCCTGGAAAATTTCGGCGTCCGCCTTAAAGCGAATAAGCGTTCCGTGGCCTTCGGCGTCGCCTATGATATGAAGATCGTTTACAGCATTTCCTCTTTCAAATCTCTGGCTGTAAATGTGACCGTTCTGGGTTACCTCAACCTCCAGCCACTCAGAAAGCGCGTTTACAACGGACGAACCTACACCGTGAAGACCGCCTGATACCTTGTATCCGGAGCCGCCGAATTTACCGCCGGCATGAAGAACGGTAAGTACAACCGTTACGGCAGGAAGTCCTGTTTTTTCATTTATTCCGACAGGAATACCTCTTCCGTTATCACGAACCTGAATAATATTACCCGGCAGAATGTCACATTCAATATGAGTACACACGCCGGCAAGCGCCTCGTCTATGGAGTTGTCCACAATCTCATAAACAAGGTGATGAAGTCCCCTTGGTCCTGTGGAACCGATATACATACCGGGGCGTTTTCTTACCGCCTCAAGTCCCTCAAGGACCTGGATATCCTTGGCAGAATATTCTTCCGTTACAACGGTGTCGATATCCTCTTCCTCTAAATTTGTCTTGATTTCTTCGCTCATTTACAAAACTCCTTATTTACTGCGCTTTAAAAGTGTCGCCGTGTTAAGGGGACACACATAGATTTTATCTTCAGTTACTATAAAGCTTTTGGGCAGCTCATAGTTTACATAAACCGTTCTTTTTTCTTTCTCCGCCTTTGACAGGTAATCCCTGGTGGCTTTGTTCACGGTGGAGGTATCCATATCAAATATGCCGATAATTTTGTCGGACTTTAAAACAATATCTCCTCCGAGATAAAGATACATCAGACAATCCCTCCGTTTTCAATATGAAAAGTTTTGCCTTTTTTCAGCCTGAGTACCGTGTCGGCGTCACAGCAGGTAATAAAAACCTGCCAGTTTTTAATATGATTAAGTATATAATCCTGCCTTGTTATATCAAGCTCGCTCATAACGTCGTCCAAAAGAGCAAGAGGCTCGTTTTGCGTCATTTCTTTTAGCAGGCTTGCCTCAGCCAGTTTCAGTGCCAGCACACAGGAACGCTGTTGTCCCTGTGAGCCGTATGTTCTGGCGCTTTTGGAATTAATTAATATTTCCATATCATCACGGTGAGGACCAGCCGTGGTTATTCTGTTCATAAAATCGCTGCTCCTGCTTTTTTCAAAGGTTATAAGCAGCTTATTTTCTATCTCTTTAAGTGAAAGTTCCCTGTAATCAAAAGGTCCTTTCAGCACAAGGTCAATTTCTTCCCTGCCGCCGGACAAGCCGTCAAAAACTTCTTTTGCAAAGGGAAGAAGTGCCTCAACATATTTGTTGCGCTGATATATGATTTTAGCTCCTGTGGCGGCAAGATTTTTGTCCCAGATATAGAGCATATCAGCAAGCGAACTGTTTTTTGATATATCCTTAAGCAGCATATTACGCTGACTTAAAGCACGGTTATATTCTTTTAATACGTTTCTGTAGTTATATTTTAACTGACAAAGCGCATTGTCTATGAATCTGCGCCTTTCTGACGGACCGTCCTTGACCATTGACAAATGCACAGGCGAAAAGATAACT
>HHCFR02800__coassemble_1572_pt1 | contig 19327 bp, 20 predicted proteins | sample HHCFR02800__metabat2_high_PE_036 | metagenome-assembled genome bin HHCFR02800 | reverse complement strand
CATATTAGGCAGTTTGTTGTCCATTTATAGTCTCCTGTAATTAATTTGCCGTTTCCTCCGTAATACGGCACAGAAACAGTATTTTAATTATACTACATAATATTTTTGTTATCAATATAAAAATTATTAATATTGTTTTGCATAAATAAAAGCCCGGTAAAACCGGGCTTTTGAAATCAGCAATTATTAGCTTAATGGTACTGCTCTTTTTATACCCTTCTTCTCAAGAAGATACTCGTCAGAAGCCGGGAAGTGGTTTGTGTAGGTGATAACAAGTGATGCGCTCTTGTCCTTGATAACTGCAACATTTGCATGGTTTACAGATACGTTTGCAATCATCTTGTAATCAGCTTCAACAATTTCCTTGGTGGCAGTATCAATCTTAACAGTTACAGTACCGCCCTTGTAATCAACAGTAATGTTTTCCTCTGCGGTACCCTGAGCAAATGAAATCATATCAATGCTGGCTACAACGCCGCCGATGTCACCGAGAACTTCGAAGAAACGACCCTGAGAGTCATCACCTCTGGTGCTCATCTGACCTGCTTTAGGCTGAATTACCATTGTGATGGTACCGTCGCCGTTATCAGTTACGTTAGCGTCAAGAATATCCTCAGCTGTTACTGCTGAAGTTCTGAAATCGTGGTCAGCCTTACGAGTTGTGTCTTCCAGGTTGTTGTCAAGGTTGGGGTCTCTGTTGTAGCAAGGAACGAGACCGTATGTGTTAGGAGCAAACAGACCGCCGACAATGCCCGGAACAAGGTTGTTGATCATAGCATTGGAAGAACCGTCGATCATAATTTCGCCAACTTCAAGGTTCTCATCGCCGAGAAGTTTGTAGAATGTCTGCTTGTCGCCGTTTTCGTCAGTATACTCGGCAGTAAGAGTCTTGGTGTAGTTGTAAGCCTCAACGTAGTAGTTAGCTACATCTTCAAGAGAGCTAAACTCAACTCCGCCGTATGTACCAGCAGTAAAAGTGTCGATAACAACAGGATCGCCCTCGGCAGCAGCGCCTTCGCCTTCTGCTTCAGTTTCCTGCCAGCTTCCGTCTTTTATCTTATAGATAGCTTCAACAGCGCTGTTTGTTACATAATTGACTTTTGCACATCCGGCAAAGGAACTGGCAATGAGTCCTGCGGCAAGTGCAATACATAATCCTTTTTTCACATATTTGTTCATTTCAGGATCCCCTTTCAAAATAGTACGAATCGTTGTAAAACAAAACATTACATATAGAATTTATATTAATTTGAACAAAAAGTCAATAGAAAATTAAAAATTCCCGTAATTATTTTAAAAGATTATTAATTTAAACTATATTTTATTGAGATTAGTCGCTTTATGTGCTATAATAGTCATAATATAGAAATATTATATTATGTAATAATCATAATTAGGAGATATCAAATATGAGATGTAAAAACTGCGGAACATATAATGACGACAACAGATATATCTGTGAAACCTGCGGTTCACCCCTTTATGAAGAGGAAGAAATACAGCCTGCTGAGGAAACTACGAAGACGCAGACATTTACTGCTGTTAGCGAAAATCCCCAGCCGACGCCGCAGGAAAATAAAGCAACGCCGCACAAGGAAGAAGGGGAGGCACCCAAGGATAAATCCCCGGCAGAAAAAAAGAGTGTTATAGTTATAGCGATTCTTGTTGTTGTGCTGGTGGCAATAATAGCTTCAGTAATTGCAGTTGCAGTTAACAGGTCAAAGGATGAGGATGAGACTTCCACAACTGTTTCTACAACGCAGTCGACAGAGACGCAATCCCAAAATACAACAGCTTATACAACTCGGCAAACCACAACCGCTGCGCCAACAACCACCACTGCCCCGTCAACTACCACGACGGTGCTTACATGGTACATTAACGCCAACAGCAGCGGCGGCGGAACAGTCAGCGGCGGCGGCGAATATAAAAACGGAGATAAGGTTACGCTTACTGCTGTTGCAGACAACGGATACGGATTTGACGGCTGGTATTCTGACGGAATTAAAGTCAGCAGCTCAGAGAGCTACACCTTTACTGCTAATGAAAACGCAAGTGTTACAGCTGTGTTCAGCGAAATACCAACGGAGCCTGATGTGACAGATGAGGGCGACATGAATTTTGGTGAATAATCATGACAAAAGGTGAAAAGGCGAAAAATCTTTTTCTGTCCGGATGCAACTGTGCTCAGGCAGTTTCGACAGCGTTCAGTGACGAAATCGGAATTGATGAGGAAATATTAAAAAAGCTGATGATTGGCTTTGGCGGCGGTATGGGACGTATGCGTGAGGTATGCGGCGCCGTGTCCGCAATGACCTTTATTATCGGCGCTTATTACGACGATGACAGAGCAGGCACCTATGCGAGAGTGCAGGAGCTCTGCGGTAGGTTTAAAGAAGAAATGGGCTCGGTTGTGTGCCGTGAGCTTTTGGGGTTAAAGAGTGAGGGACCCTCCTCACCTGTGCCTGAAAAACGCACTTCGGATTATTATAAAAAGCGCCCTTGTCCCGAAATAGTTGCCTTTGCAGCGGATCTTTTGGATAGCTATCTTAAAGAAAATCCCAAATAATTTATGGAAAAAGGTATTGCAATTTCAGCAATAATGTGTTATATTAGCTAAGCGCTTGATAAAGGGCGCTTAGCTGAATTTAATATGCGCCGGTAGCTCAGCTGGATAGAGTGACTGGCTACGAACCAGTAGGTCGGGGGTTCGAGTCCCTTCCGGCGCGCCAAAACCCGTGAGTTTTACTCACGGGTTTTATTTTGCTTTCTACAGCTTTTTAAAGCAAAGTCGTTAATCTGCCTTTATAAAATTTTTCCAAATGCGACTTTTTAATTGATATGATGTCGTGTTTATGATAATATCATTTTGGTGATATTTATGATAAGTTTTAGCTGGAACAATGTGGTTTTTGATATGACGGATATAGGCGGCGGACTGCTTGACGACGAAATACCTAACCACGCCCATGCCAAGAGCAGCTATGAGCTTCATTTTATAACAGGCGGGCACGGTGAACTTATTGCTGATTCAAAAAAATTCGAACTGGAAAACGGCGATTTCTTTATTACAGGTCCCGGTGTTTATCACAGTCAGAAATCTGACCCTTCTGACCCACTCAAGGATGTGTTTTTTATGCTCCAGGCGGTGAAAACTAATAAGGCAAATGATGTGGCATCCGCATTTTTATCCGAGAGTTTTTATTATTCCAAGGGCTTTAATACAGCACCGGCATTGGAACTTTTGCGTGAATACAAAACTAAAGCCCCTGATTATCAAAGTGCGGTAATAGGAACGGCGATGGTTATACTCACTAATGTGACGAGATTGTTTTTACCGGAATCCTTTGTGGCAAGCAATCCCTTCGACAGCCTTGACGACAGACGGTTCGTTATTATCGAGCAGGCTTTTCTATATACCGACAATCTTACCCTGACTGAGCTTTCCGGCAGACTCGGATTGTGTGACAGGCAGACTCAACGTCTGCTTAAGAAATATTACGGAAAAAGTTTCAGGGAAAAGAAAAAGGAACGCAGTCAAACCTGCGAAGCTGATTGACAGCGCCGCCCTATATATTTATCGGTATATTTAATGTAATTAATAAAAAATCAAATTGCATAATATTGGAAATTGTTTTTAATATTAATTGAATGTTTTGTCCGGTTATGATACAATATATAATAATTTAATGTATAAATATCAGCGGCTTGTTGCAGGTGTTCAAAAGCCGGCTGATGCAACTTTAATTTAAGGGGTTTAACAAATGAAACTGAAATCTTTTAAAAAAGGAGCACATCCCTATGAGGGGAAAGAGCTCGCCAAGGACAGCCCTATCAGGCGTATACCCGCCCAGGACCTTATGGTGTATCCTCTTTTTCAGCATATAGGTAAGCCGGCAAAGGCAGTTGTAGCTCCCGGGGACAGAGTACTTGTCGGTCAGATTATAGCTGAGGCTGACGGATTTATTTCTTCGCCGGTTTATAGCTCCGTATCGGGAACTGTTAAGTCGATAGAAAAGAAACTTCTCATCGGCGGCGACAGCGGCGACTGTATAATTGTAGAAAATGACGGCAAGGACGAAACCGTCAGCGGTTTCTCAGAAGACCGTGACCCCGGCTCTCTTTCCGGCAAGGAAATAATAGATATTGTTCAAAAAGCGGGAATTGTCGGACTGGGAGGAGCAGGATTCCCCACCAGTGTTAAGATTTCTCCTAAAAACTGCGATGGAATAGATACTCTGATTATAAACGGCTCAGAGTGCGAGCCGTATCTTACTGCGGATTACCGCCTGATGCTGGAAAAGAGCGACGAAATATTAAAAGGTATAAAAACTGTGCTCAAAGCGCTGCCGAATGCAAAGGCTGTTATCGGAATTGAAAATAACAAACCTGACGCAATAAAGCTGTTTGAGCAAAAAGTTTCTTCTGAGGACAGGATAAGCGTTTGTCCGCTTAAGACCAAGTATCCTCAGGGCGGCGAGCGTCAGCTCATATATGCAGTAACCCACAGGAAAATTAATTCAAAGATGCTCCCTGCTGACAAGGGCTGCATAGTTCTGAACACCGCAACCTGCTTTGCCATTTATGAAGCGGTTTACAAGAATATGCCGCTGGTTCACAAGGTTATGACGATAACCGGCGAGGCGGTTAATACACCGTGCAACCTTGATGTTCCTCTGGGTGTCAGCCACAGTTATGTGCTGGAAGCGGCTGGAGGCGCTAAGGAGGATGTGATAAAATTCATTTCCGGCGGTCCTATGATGGGTATTGCTATGAGCACGCTGGAAATACCGGTTACAAAAACCTCCGCGTCAATTCTTGCTTTTTCAAAGGACGACGTTGCCGCTCTGCCGCAGTCAGCATGTATTCATTGCGGCAGATGCGTTACTCACTGTCCCCAGAATCTTGTGGTGCAGATGCTGGCAAAATCAATCCGCTCCGAGAATTTTGAAAAATTTGAAAGTCTCGGTGGTATGGAATGTATTGAATGTGGCTGCTGCTCGTATGTATGCCCTGCAAAAATACCGCTTACTCAGCTTTGTAAGCAGGGCAAAGCAAAAGTACGTGAAATGCGTGCCGCAAAGTAAGGAAAGGAAGTGTGATTTATGTATAATGTTTCAGTTTCTCCCCATGTGAGAGAGCAAAGTACGACAAAAGCGATAATGCGCGACGTGGTAATTGCACTTCTTCCCGTGCTGGCATTCGGTGTGTATCACTTCGGTCTTGACGCTTTGATTGTAATAGCGATAAGCGTTGTGACCTGCGTTTTAAGCGAACTGATTTTTGAGCTTATTGCCAAAAAGCCGATAACCGTTTTTGATTACAGTGCGGTTGTTACAGGACTTATTTTGGCAATTAACCTTCCGTCAACCGTTTCATGGTGGATACCGGTAATAGGCGGAGTGTTCGCCATAATAGCTGTAAAGATGCTTTTCGGCGGACTCGGTCAGAATTTTATGAATCCTGCGCTGGCGGCAAGGTGCTTCCTGCTGATTTCATTTGCGTCAAGGATGAATGATTTTTCCATTGACGGTGTGTCATCTGCTACACCCCTTGCTATGATGAAAGCCGGCGAAACTCCCGACCTCTTGACTCTGTTCTTGGGATTCCACGGCGGATGTATCGGCGAGGTTTCAGCGCTGGCTATACTTATCAGCGGTATTTATCTGATTGTAAAGAAGGTAATTTCCGTAAGGATTCCTTTGACATATATATTGTCAACACTTGTTTTTGTAGTAATTATTAATCTTGTTTTAGGCAACGAGCTTACTGTAAATTATGTTGCAGGTCAGCTCCTTTCCGGCGGACTTTTGGTGGGTGCGTTCTTTATGGCTACTGACTATGTTACAAGCCCGATAACTGCAAAGGGGCAGATCATATATGGTATCCTCCTGGGACTTATGACAGCTCTTTTCAGAATGCTGGGCTCATCCGCAGAGGGCGTTTCATTTGCAATTATTATAGGAAATCTGCTTGTTCCGCTTATAGAAAAGATAACGATTCCTAAGCCTTTCGGCTGTGAAAAAATAGCGAAGGGGGATAAGAGCAATGGCTAAGAAAAAATCAAGCATTCTGGTCAACACCCTGGTTCTTGTAATTGTTACTGTCGTGGCTGTTTTCCTGCTGGCTGTTGTTAATCAGGTCACCAGAGGACCTATAGAAGAAGCTGAGATAAATGCCAGAGCTGAGGTTTATAAGGTGGTATATCCCAACTCGGAATTTTTTGCTGAGGTTGAGGACAGCGAGAACATTATCAGCGGCTCGGAAGAAGCTCTTTCCACAGCAGGCTATGAGGGCTGTTATATAAACGACGTGCTTGCCGTTACAGATGAAAGCAAGCAAAATATAAAGGGCTATGTTATTTCAGCCACCTCACCCAGCGGTTACGGCGGCGATCTTGAGGTCGCAGTCGGTATAACAACCGAGGGTGAGATTACGGGAATGAACGTTGTTTCCAATTCGGAAACAGCAGGTATCGGCTCAAAATGTACCGAACCTGACTTCACTTCCCAGTTTGCCGGCAAAAAAGCAGCCATTCTTGAGTACACCAGCTCAGGCGCTACTGCTGATAACGAAATCGACGCAGTGAGCGGCGCTACTATCACTACAAATGCTGTTACTGAGGCTGTCAACGCGGCAATAGTATTCTATCAGACCAATTTCGGCGGCGGGCTTGAGGCGGAGGAAGCCGAGGACCCGATGCAGAAGGCTTTCCCTGACGCTGATATGTCCACTCTGACACCGTACGAGTTCACACCTGTTTCTACTGACGAATATACTGTTGACGATGTTCAGACAGTGGGCGAAGACGGTTATATAATTACAGTAACTGCTCATAACGCCTATGCAGGCGATCTTAAAATCGCACTCGGCGTTGGTAATGACAGTATGATAAAAGGTTTTTCCGTCTTAGAAAGCAATGAGACCAAGCCTTTGGGCGGTCAGTGCACCAGCGACGAATTCGCACAGCAGTTTGTGGGAATGAAAGCTGAGGAAGTAAAATATGTTCCGTCAGCGGCAACTGTTGAAAATAACGAAATCGACCTGATAGCCGGAGCTACCATAACAACCAACGCAGTGGTAACGGCTGTCAATGGAGCGGTTGATTTCTACAATTCAAATCTGAAAGGAGAGTGAGACATATGAAGGCTATTTTAGAAAGACTTTATAACGGACTTATAAAAGAGAATCCGACTTTCGTTCTTATGCTTGGTATGTGTCCCACTCTTGCAGTAACAACCAATGCTAAAAACGGACTCGGTATGGGACTTGCAACTACCGCTGTTCTTATCATGTCGAATCTTCTGATTTCTCTTTTGCGTAAAGTGATACCAAACGGCGTAAGAGTTCCGGTATATATTATAATTATAGCGTCCTTTGTAACGATAGTTGAGATGCTTATGCACGCCTATGTAACGGCTCTCTATGACAGCCTGGGAATTTTTATTCCGCTTATCGTAGTAAACTGCATCATCCTCGGCAGAGCGGAAACATACGCTTCCAAGCACGGCCCGATACTTTCAATATTTGACGGACTCGGCATCGGTCTTGGATTTACCATAGGACTCACACTTATCGGTATTGTAAGAGAGCTCCTTGGTGCCGGAACACTTTTCGGCTACAAGGTAACGCCGGAGAGTTTTGAGCCGGTTTCAATATTCGTGCTGGCACCCGGAGCGTTCTTCGTTCTCTCAATTCTCTGTGCTCTTATGAATAAGCTTAATCCTAAAGGCGCTGATAAGCGCAAAAAGCACAAGGGCGGCTGCTGCGGCAATTGTGAAGAATGCGGCGCAAATAAAGGAGGTAATGAATAATGGCAAACACTTTGTTTTTAGTTCTCCTGACCACAGCGCTTATTAATAATATCGTTTTGAGCCAGTTTCTCGGCATATGTCCCTTCCTTGGCGTGTCAAAGAATATTAAGACTGCCGCCGGAATGGGCGGAGCGGTAATATTTGTCATCACTATTTCCTCAGCGGTTACAAGCCTGCTGTATGACTATGTGCTTGATAAATTCGACCTAACATATCTTAAAACGATTGTATTCATACTCGTTATAGCTTTTCTTGTTCAGCTTGTGGAGCTGTTCCTTAAAAAAGCGGCGCCGTCATTGTATAAGGCTCTGGGCGTTTATCTTCCGCTGATTACCACCAACTGCGCAGTTCTTGGTACAGCGCTTACAAATGTTCAGCAGTCAAACGACTTTATCACCAGTGTGGTTACCGGTTTCGGCACTGCTGTAGGATTCTGTATCGCCATTATTATTATGGCAGGCGTGCGTGAGAAAACGGAAAACAACGATTTTCCGAAATCATTCAGAGGTACACCGGCTGTTCTTATGACAGCGTGCCTGATGTCTATCGCTTTTTACGGATTTAATGTTTTTGCCTGACGGCAGTGTTCTCATAAGAGGAAAGGATTGTTATGAATATCAATGAAATTATTATAGCCGTGGCGGCTGCCGGAATACTCAGTGTTGTTATCGGAATTATACTGAGTGTTGCGGAAAAAGTATTTCATGTGGAGGAAAACGAGCTTCAGATTGCGGTGCGTGAGGTATTGCCGGGAAGCAACTGCGGTGGCTGCGGATATGCAGGCTGCGACAGCCTTGCCGAAGCAATAGCCAAGGGTGAGGCAGAAGTTTCCGCCTGTCCGGTGGGCGGTAAGCCTGTTGCTGAGAAAATTGCCAAGATTATGGGCAAGGAAGTAGGCGAGTTTGAGAGAAAGGTTGCCTATGTAAAATGCGACGGCACCCGCGAAAAGAAGCATATTGATTATAACTACGTAGGTGTTGACAGCTGCGCATATGCTGCCAAAATGCCCGGCTCAAGCCCGTATTCATGTAAATATGGATGCCTTGGTTACGGTTCTTGTGCCAAGGTCTGCGACGAGCGCGCTATAAGAATAATTGACTCTAAGGCAGTAGTCGACGAGGAGCTTTGCGTAGCTTGCGGCAAATGTGTAAAAGTTTGTCCCCATAATCTTATTGAGCTTATACCTGCAAACGCAAAATACAGGGTTCAGTGTTCGTCACGCTCAAAAGGCAAGGACGTTACAGCAGCTTGCTCAGCAGGATGTATCGCTTGCGGCATATGTGCAAAGAATTGTCCGAGCCAGGCAATAGTATTTGAAAATAATATTGCGAAAATTGACTATACTAAATGTACACGCTGTGGAATCTGCGCTGAAAAATGCCCAAGAAAAATTATTAAAGTTTACTGATAAAAAATTGACAAAAAAATGTCAATAATATTGATAAATTATTGACAATCAGTAACTTTTAATATATTATAATCGTGTACTCTTTAATGTATAATAATTTTATAGGAGAGAAACTTATGACAAAAATGAAAAAAATTCTTGCAGTAGGTCTTGCATCCGTGCTTGCCGTTTCATTTGCAGCTTGCAGCAATGGCGCAGATGACAACGCATCAAACGGTTCCACAGACGCTGCCGCTGCAAAAACAGGTTATGCTGTTGTAAGCTCAATTTCAGAAGTTGAGGCAACAACGCTCACAATTGACTCAGTATGCGCTGCTGTTCTTGTTGACGCTGACGGAAAGATTATTGACTGTAAGATCGACGAAGCTCAGACAAAGCCTGACCTTGCAACAAACAACGGTGATGTAACAGACCTCAGAACAAAGGACGAGAAGCTTGAGGACTACAACATGAAAGGCGCTTCACCAATCGGCAAAGAGTGGTATGAGCAGATCGACGCTTTTGAGGCATTTGCTAAGAACAAGACAGCTGACGAGATCGCCGCAGCAGTAGGCGAGGATGGTTATCCGACAGATGCTGACCTTTCAGCAGGCTGCACAATCAATGTTTCAAGCATTTCAACTGCTGTTGTAAACGCTGTAAACAATGCTCAGAATCTCGGTGCTTCAACAAATGATACCCTTAAGATGGCTATCACAACTGAGAAATATTATGAAAGCAACGAGACAAATCTTCAGTACGACTCAAACTATGCAGTAGTAACTGTTGATTCAGAGGGCAAGATCACATCATGCCTCATCGATGCTTCTCAGGCTAAATGCTCAATTGCTGACGGTGCATTCACTGTTGCAGAAGGTACTTTCGCTACCAAGAAAGAGCTCAAGGAAGATTACAACATGAAGGCTGCTTCACCAATCGGCAAAGAGTGGTACGAGCAGGCAGCTGCTTTTGAGAAGTTTGCAGTTGGCAAGACAGCTGACGAGCTTGCCGCAGCAGTAGGCGAGGACGGTTATCCGACAGATGCTGACCTTTCAGCAGGCTGCACAATTATAGTAAACGCTATCGTTGACAACGTTGTTAAAGCTGTAAACAAATAATATATCGGTTAAATCAAAACGGTGCAGATTATTCTGCACCGTTTTTTTATGTTTTTATTTGTTTTTTGGTTTTGATTTCAGTAGTAGTTTTTATTTGCGGTTAATTTTCCTGCGCATTGTTTCGTTTTTCTATAAGCTTGTCAAGCATCATTTTGTGCTCGCTGTCCGTCATTCCGTAATTCTTAATGGGAATAACAGATAGGAACAGTCCTATGGCTGGGGGTATGGAACAGAGCAGGAACATCATTGCGGCATAAGGTGCAAAGTCGGATTTAAAAGACGCACCGTTTCTCAGTGCCTCGTTGCAGATGTTTACATTGTTGCCGCTGAAACCTACTATTGAATAACCGATTCCCTGAATTATGGAGCTTATTCCTGCGGAAAGCTTTGTGATAAATGACTGACCGGAGAAGAAAACGCCGTCGGGACGAAATCCCTTATGGTATTCCTCATAGTCCACAGCGTCCGCTATCATAACGGATTGCAGCACATTTAACGCGCCCATGCCGGCCCCTGCAATTGCAAATACCACAAACAGTACCGCTATCCATAAAGGTTTGTCTAAATCCTGAGGAGCGATTTTATATATCGGATATATCAGTGCAAATGCAACAGCGCTTATGATTGTTGAAACTGAGTAAAGCTTTGTCTTTTCGTACTTTTCCATAAGCTTCGGAACGACAGCCATTGCCGCAAACTGACCGCCGAAGATTGCCCCGCCAAGTATGACTATATAGATTATATAATTGCCGAAATAGTTACCGTAGTAATAAGACACCAGCGTCATAGCCACAGAAAGAAGCATTTGGATAGGCGCTCTTATTACGCCGCTGATAAGCTGTTTCCTAAAGGGGACATTGCCCCACATAATTTTGAAATTTTCGGCAAATCCAAGATTTTTTTCCTGGGAGGGAACACGCTCGCGCACAAAAATACCCGTCAGCTGGAACAGCCCACACCCGATAAAAGCGAATACAGCCGCAACTATAATGAATCCGTACTGCTGGGATTTGGCGGTGGAACCTACCGTGCTTTCAAGCATTTTACCCACATTTTGGGAAAGGGGAGTGATTGAAAGGAGTACAACTCCTGCGCCAATGCCTCCGGCAATTCTGGCGAGGGAAAGAATGGACGCTCTGTCCTTTTCCACCTCCGTCATGCGTGAGGTTATGCCCCACAGCGGAATATCGCCTACCGTGTAGCTCATTCCCCACAGTATATATGACACAGCCGCCCAGCCCACGATAAGGGCGTTTTCTGCCGCTGAATTTGAATCGCTGTATATCCCGTTGCAAAAAGCCGCTACGGTTATAACAAAAATTATCGGCGGTATTACCATCAGGTAGGGGCGGCATTTGCCGTATTTACTGTTTGTTTTGTCAACAATGGTGCCCATCATCGGGTCATTTATCGCATCCCATACACGTGCCACAGCCATAAAAATGCTTATGGCAATAGCCGGGATAAAAATGACCGACTGAAAGTAAAAGTAAAGTCCGGTACCTATAATGTTGTAGATCATGTTTTGACCTGCCATACCCAGCAGGTACATGTTGCGCTCCTTGGGAGTATAGGTTCTGACAGCGTCGGGCATAGTGCCACCTCCTCAAAAGTTTAAAGATTATTTGCCATATATATTATATCATATGACGCCGCTTTTTTTACAAAAAATGTGAATTTTAATTTGAATCTAATGTATTGCAAGCAGATGTGTTTTCTGTTATAATTTTATTGTTATGAAAAAAATTTTTTGTGTAATGTTGTCTGTAATTCTCGTGGTTCTTTGCTGTTCATGCAGTCAGCTTGGCAGCGGCAAGCAGCGCTTTTCAGCGTCGTTTCTTGATTTGTTTGACACGGCGTCAACGGTTATAGCTTATGATACCAGCGAGAGCGATTTCAACGAGCATTATGAGCAGTTTTATCAAAAGCTTGCGGAATACGATAAACTTTATGATATATACAATTCGTATGACGGAATGAATAACCTCTGCACCCTTAACAGCGAGGCTAAGGACGGTCCGGTAAAGGTGGATGAGAGGATCATTGACCTGCTTGAGTACTGCAAATATGTCTATGAGCTGAGCAACGGTAAAACTAACGTCTGCTTCGGTTCTGTTTTGTCCCTCTGGCATGATTGCAGAGAGCATGCCGAGGCTGACCCTGAAACAGCAACTCTTCCGGATATGAAAGAGCTTGAAGATGCGGCAGAGCATACGTCCTTTGACAGTCTTGTGATTGACAGGGAAAACAGTACAGTATATTTCGCAGACCCTCAGCTTAAGCTGGATGTCGGCGCCGTGGCTAAAGGCTTCGCCGTGCAGGAGGTCTGCGAGTGGGCAAAGAACAATATTTGGACTTCAGCCGCCATAAGCATCGGTGGTAACGTGTGTACGTTCGGCTTCAAGGAGGACGACGGTAAGACCCCTTGGAATATCGGTATCGAAAACCCCGATGAAAAGTCCGACGATTATCTTGTGAATGTCCATATATCAGACCTCAGCGTTGTGACCAGCGGTAATTATCAGCGCTATTTTATGGTGGACGGCAAAAAGTACTGTCATATAATAGACCCCGATACGCTTATGCCTGGGGATTACGTGATCAGTGTTTCCGTAATTTGTGACGATTCGGCGCTGGGCGACGCTCTTTCCACAACTCTCTTTAATATGTCTGTTGAGGACGGTAAAAATATGATTGAGAGTATGGACGGCGTTGAAGCAGTCTGGGTCGATAAAGAGTATAATACAATATACAGCTCAGGATTTGAAAATTATATTGAAGATTAGGAGATATACTTATGAAAAGCAAAGCACATTTCAATCCAAAATCACTTACTTGGCTGATTTCCCTTGTTGTTATGATAGTTTTGTGCGTGGGCGTTATTTTCGGTTCAAAGGCTCTCTATGATTTTGCCAACAGGAAATATAATGAGCCGGTAGATATTGATTTTACCATCGCATCCACAACCGACATTGATATATCCTCAATGAACGCTGACACCTACGGCGTTACATCTGCCAAGGAAGCCTATGATGAGTCGGGCAATCTTGTAGCCTATATCATCGAGGGCACTACCATAGGATATAACACTTCGGTTCCGATTGAGATGAGCACTATCATTTCAGCCGACGGCACTCTTGTGTGCGGAATTGATATTCTCCACCAGGAGGAGACTGAGTATCTCGGCGTCAGAATAGAAGAAAGCAGCTTTAAGGATCAGTTTACCGGAAGATATCTGCCGGTGGTAATCTCCGGCGGCAGTGAAAAGGGCTCAGGCATCGACGCTATTGCCAGGTCCACAGTATCTTCTCAGGCAGTTGTTGACGGAGTAAACAATGCCCAGAACTTTGTTACGGCAAATTTTGCTGTCAGTGAAGACGCAGAGTAATGAAAAAAGCGGATTTTATTATTATAGCCGTTGTTTTGGCAGTTGCAGGAGCGCTTTTGTTCTTTCTCTATGCAGTCAATGACAATTACGGCGCTTGCGTTCAGATTGAGGTTGACGGAAAGGTGACGGAAACACTGCCCCTTGATACCGATACCACAAAGGTAATTGTGTCAGAAAACGGCGGAGAAAATACTCTTGTAATTAAGGACGGCAGCGCTAAAATGACTCAGGCGGATTGCCCGGACGGTATCTGCGTCAGCCATAAGAGCATTAACAGAAACGGCGAGTCAATAATTTGTCTGCCGCATAAGGTCGTTGTAACAGTAATCGACAAAAATGACTCCGACGAAATCGACGCGGTGGCGTAAGGCGGAATAATTTTTATGAATAACAGCAAAGCAAAACGTATAGCATTTTACGGAATGATGGTGGCGCTTGCCTTTACTTTCAGCTATCTTGAAAGTCTTATTCCTTTTAATTTCGGCATCCCCGGCGTAAAGCTCGGACTTGCCAATCTGGTGGTAGTGGTAGCGCTTTACGTTATGAAACCGGGCGAAGCGTTCACAATAGCGCTGATACGCATACTCCTTGCAGGGCTTACCTTCGGCAATGCCTACAGCCTTGCTTACAGTCTGTGCGGCGGAATTCTCAGCTTTATTGTAATGTATTTTGCCCGTAAGACCAAGCTTTCGGTAATCGGAGTCAGCATGCTTGGCGGTATATGCCACAATATCGGTCAGATTGCAGTGGCGGCAGTACTTATGACAGATAAAATCGTTTATTATCTGCCGGTGCTTTTGATTGCCGGGCTCATTACGGGTTTGCTTCTGGGAATTGTTTCAAAACTGATTATTGACCGACTTAATAAAATATCAAAAAAACAAAACAGATGAGCTTTATTGCTCATCTGTTTTTTATAATATTCGTAGTTTTATTCGGCTTTATCCTCCTGTGTTGTGGAGGGCTGAGTGGTGGTAATCACTTCACCGTATACCTGAAGTATTACTTCTTCTCCCACAGCAACTTCCTCGCCGGCAGCAGGCGCCATGCCGTAACTTGATTTTACAGTGTCTTTTGTATGACCGCCGTCGTTATAAATCTCAACAGTAGATACGGTGAATCCAAGCTCTTCAAGCTCTTTCTTGGCATCCTCAAGAGTCATACCGCCAACATCAGGCAGTACCTCGGTCTGTATGCCTCTGCTGACTGTCAGGACGATCTGCGTGCCCTGGTCAACAGTTTCACCCGCTTCTACGCTCTGCTTGAAGATTATGCCTTCCTCAACATCTTCTGAGTAATCCGTGTCAAAGGTGATGGTGAACTGCTCGTTCCATACGCCGTTGTTTTCAACATCGCTCTGTGTGTATCCTGCCGAAACAAAATCAGGCACGGAATAAGTAGATATCGGAGCGGTGGTAGTTGTGTTGTCCTGCTCGTTGCTGAACCCGCCGTTTTTCACAAAATATATTCCTAATGCGACGGCGGCAATAATTAGTACCACAAGAATTGCGATAATAATTTTCGGCGCCTTTGATTTAGGCTTTTGCATGTCGTAGTCAGGATATCCTCTGTAATGCTCTTCTTCTTCGACCGGGTCCTTCTCAACCGGCTTTGGCTGGATTGCCGCTGCGGCAACAACTCCCGGAGTAACGCTGAGCTGTTGGCGGAAAGTCTCTATATCCTGTATTCTCTTCTCGGGATAGATCTGAAGTCCGCCTCCCAGCGCCTTTATTACATGAGTGGGGATTTTTTCAGCTATAGCGTTTGGAATCATGAGCTTGTCGTTAGTTTCCCTGGACTTTGCGTCGGGAGGATTCTGACCCACAAGCGCTCTGAATATGCAGGCGGAAAAAGCGTAAATGTCCGTGGCAGGGCACATTTTATGACTGTTGTCATACTGCTCCAGCGCCGTGTATCCCTCATTTGGCGTGAACTCCAGCTCGGAGGACATCGTGTTTGCCTCGCTTATGCAGAAATTCTTTAGTCTTACCTTGCCGTCACGGCAAAGGACAAGATTGTCGGGGCATATAGCTCCGTGAATAATTGAATTAGAATGAAGCGCTTCAAGCGTGGTGAGCACCGGCATGAACATAAGCCTTGCCTGATCCCATAGGATATTGCCGTCGGGATTCCTGAGCAAAAATTCCCTGAGAGTTATGGATTCCATGTATTCGCTTATGGCATATGCCGTGCCGTTTGCCTCGAACACATCATAAGTGGGTATAACGGAGGAAAGATTTCTCATCTTTATTATAGTGCTCCAGAGATTGAGAAATGACTCCTTGTATTTTTCGTAGCTTGATTTGTAACGCTCTCTGACATGTACATCAAGATTGCCCTCAAGGCGGTTTGCTATCCCCTTGGGAAGAAACTCTCGTATGTTTATAACAGCGTCAAGCTGGCTGTCATATCCCCTGTAAACCACAGCGTCGCTTTCGTGCACGTCAACCGCACCGATAACGTACCTGTCCTCAAGAACTGTTTTCGGCTGAAGGTACATGGTGTCAGTGGGCTTGTCGTTGTCGTAGCCGCAGTTTTCACATACGCTGCCGTTTGTCAGCTCTTTAAAGCAGTTCATGCAGAGATTGTCAATATCCTTCAATATATATCACTCCAATTTAAGAGACCGTGGCGGATAAAATCCGCCTGCGTCTTTATCCGTAAACTAAATTACATACAAAATTATAATACCAATCAACCCCGAATTTGTCAAGGAAATAGCATTGAATATAGATTTAATTTATTGTATAATATTTATTAATAAATAATGTCACACTGGCTTTGTACGTCATACAGAATTATGCCTGAAAGCCTTGTGAGGAAGAGGAATTGATATGGCTTCATTTGCAATGATAAAGGAGCTTGCCGAAAAAAAGGACAAAAACGGCAACGGCTACCTTGATATAATCGTTATCGGCAGTGATAAAAAGGAATATCCCGCTAAGGTTTGGCGGTTTGAGAATAACGGACTGTATGAAACCGGCGACGTAATTGAAATTGAGTATACGGTGGACAATTATAAGGGCAGACCGCAGCTTAATATTACATCAATAAAGAAAGCGGACAGCCAGCTTGCGTCCCAGTTCGTGCCTTCGTCTGAACATGACGGCAAGTCCGTATTTAGTATGCTCCTTGAAAAGGCAAATAATTTCAGCGACGCTGATTTTAAGAAAATAGTTACTCACATAATGCTGGAGAACAGGGAAAAGCTTGAGGTGTATCCCGCCGCATACAGACTGCATCATGCCATTGTCGGCGGACTTATGCTTCATACCGCATCAATTGTTGAAATGGCGGAAAAAATTTGTCAGATCTATCCCAACGTCAACAGGGAGCTTCTTCTTTCAGGCGCGATTCTTCACGACGTGGCAAAAACCTTTGAGATGGAGACTGGAAAAACAGGACTCTGTACCGGCTACAGCGTGGGAGGTGAGCTGATAGGTCATCTTGTCAAGGGCGCTATGTATATTGAGGATACCGCCGTAAAGCTAGGAGTGGATTATGACAAAGCTGTTCTTCTTGAACATATGGTGCTGTCACATCACGGTGTGCCGGAATACGGCTCTCCTGTCAGACCAATGTTTTTGGAGGCGGAGATTTTGTCAACGCTCGACTCCCTTGATGCCACGATATTTGAAATTAATAACGCCACCGGCAAGGTTGAGGCAGGCAAGTTTACCGACAGGCAGTGGGCGCTTGATAACAGAAAGCTGTATAATCACGGTCTTTCAGAATTTGAACATAAAGTTAATTTAGGAGAATAACAGTGGGAAATACCATTAATGAAAGCTGGACTGAAATTGCTGTTACAGTCAGCACCGCTGACATAGAAACAGCAGGCAATGTTGCCAATATGGTAGTGCCGTACGGCATATATATTGAGGATTATTCCGATTTGGAAAATGAGGTTATGGAGATTGCTCATATTGACCTGATTGAGGAAAGTCTCCTCAAGGCTGACAGGACAAAGGGCATAATCCACATCTATGTAAACCCTCACGAAAACCCCATGGAAGCGGTGTCTTTTATTAAGGAAAGGCTGGATGCTCAGGGGATTGAGTACGAGGTTAAAATCGCCGACTGCGCCATGGAGGACTGGGTGAATAACTGGAAGCAGTATTTTCACCCGATGCCTGTGGGAGAGAAGCTGCTTATCCGCCCCGAGTGGGAGGATGAGTATGACCCACAGGGCAGAAAGGTTTTGAATATCGAGCCGGGACTTGCCTTCGGTACAGGCAGCCACCCCACCACAAAGCTGTGCCTTGAAACACTTGAAAAATATGTTAAAAGCGGCGATAGTGTGCTGGATATCGGTTGCGGAAGCGGTATACTTTCTATAGCCTGCCTGCTTCTGGGCGCAGGGAATGCCTTTGGCGTTGATATCGACTCGCTGGCAGTTAAAACTGCAATGCAAAATGCTGAAAAAAATGGCTTTGGCTCCGACAAATTCATGGCGGTTCAGGGAAATCTGTCCGATAAAGTTAAGGGTAAATATAATATCGTAGTCGCCAATATAGTCGCCGATATAATAATGGAATTCAATAAATCCGTGGGCGATTTTCTTGAGGATTCGGGAGTTTATATTACCGGCGGAATCATTGATACCCGTGAGGACGAGGTGCTCTGCTCCTTTGCCGAAAATGGTTTTGAGGTAATTGAACGCTTTGAGGAAAAGGGCTGGCTTGTTTTCGCGCTGAAAAAAGCCAAGCAAATATAAACGATATTGTGCATAATAAAAAACTCCGGCATTGCGCCGGAGCTTTTTTATTTCCTGCTTTCGTAGTCAAGCGTAATTTTTCTGTTCCAGTCAGGGGACAGCTGGCTGTCGTTTCTGAAATAGGTTACTAAATCATTAAACGTATCATACGCAACCTGTGTGCCAACACTGTCGGCGTTGTAGGTGGCGGCTCTTTCTCTGCCGATACCGAAGTTTTCTGCAGTTTCAAGTACGTCATTTGTTCCGATAAAAATAAATTCCCAGCCGTAATTTTTCTTTTCGTACTCCACCATTTCCCTTACACGGTCAACAGTGAATATTCTGCTGGCATTCTCATACCCGTCTGTTATGATAATAAACATTGTGCGCTGCGGCACGTCTTCACGCCTTGCGTATTTGTGAATATTCGCAATATGCCTTACGGATAAGCCGATAGCGTCCACCAGCGCAGTGCAGCCCCTAGCATAATAATCCCTGTCCGTCAGAGGTTTAATGTTGTCAAGCTTTTCTCTGTCGTGAATCACTTTCTGCTCGTGGTCAAATAAAACAGTGGAAACATAGCATTTGCCGTCAACTTTTTTCTGCTTTTCTATAAGCGAATTAAAACTGCCTATGGTGTCGCCTTCGAGTCCGCTCATAGAGCCTGAACGGTCAATGATAAATACCAGCTCAGTGATGTTGTTTTTAATTTTTTCCATAATAAAAACCTCCGTATAATGATTTTTCGGTGTCTTTCACCTTGCAAGCTCATTATAGGAGGTTTTTTCAGTTATTTGGTCGCCTGTCAGGCGACTTAATTTACGGAGCCTAACAGACTCTGGTCAAAAGCGAATAAAACTTCATTAATTTCAAAAATATTGTAATTCCTGTTTTTTATAAAATATTCCACAATTATATCTAACT
>HHCFR02800__coassemble_1567_pt1 | contig 19380 bp, 21 predicted proteins | sample HHCFR02800__metabat2_high_PE_036 | metagenome-assembled genome bin HHCFR02800 | reverse complement strand
CATTTATATAAGATGTTAGTTGAAATGGATAAATATAAAAATCAATAAAAGCGGGAAAAAATACGGTGTTACCCCAAATGGGTAGCACCGTATTTTTGTTTCATCATAAACTATTTCCATAATCAAAATATTCTAAAAACTACAATTTTTTATGTATTGGAATTTATACCGTTTTTTACGGAAACCCCATAACGGAGCGTTTTGTAAATCGTCACACCAATCTCAAACAGAGTAATAACAACAATAAACGCAAGCAGTCCATTGGATACCATATCAGCGTTCCAGTAAGTGAAAAAGTTTGCGCTTGAATCTGCATTAGCACCCAACGCCTGTTCAATCTCAAGTACAAAATTCGGATTCCAGATAGGTAAAACTTTCAGCACAATGGCGCTTAACACAATCTGAATTACCCCACACAAAATATTGCTGATCATTACCAGCTTACAATAAACGCCGATGATCAGACGCAAAATCTCATCTATAAGACCAATCAGCAGACTGATTACAAAGACAGGCAGAATAATTCCCCATTGTTCCAAATTGAAAACGGGTACGGTTGTTATGGCTTCGCCTTCCGTAAAAATCGCAGCAAAGAAATGAGGGGCAAAAATTAGCAATACACTGAAAATAACGATAAACACAATGCCCACAATACTATCTCCACGACTTATAATTGCTTTTTTATCCGGTACAGGCTCCAAAATCTTTGGCGTCCATCTGGCGGATGGAATTTTTCGTTCTTCAGACAGGCTTTCTACTGACCATTTCTCTGCCTTCTTCATTTCGATCTGAATCTTTTTCCGCTCCATAATGGCAAAAGTCAAGGTTACTGCACCGAAAGCGGATATGCAGGACAGCATAGCGTCGGTAATTCCGACGATCAAGCCGTCCACAATAGCTCGAATAATAACAGAGGCGGCGTTCTGCGAAGTGATTGCGGGCATTTCTCCTATCGCATTTATCAGCGAAATAATCAAAATTGGTACGGCAGCACAGATTAAGACAACTTTTACAAACCACAAATAAGTGTCAAAATATTCAGGTCCAATCAAATATTTCTGTTCGTTTTGATATTGCTTTGCAAATTCAGCAGGATCGCCAAGTTCAGTCAGCACTTCTTCCATAGAGCCTCTATCAGCATACATATCACTGAGCAGTTCTTCCAACTCCATACGAACTTCCTCTCGTTGTGCTTTGGGAAGCCGACGAATTACCTGATAAATATATCGATCCATATAATCTTTCTCATTCGGTGTCATGCTTCTTCCTCCTCTAATAACCTTTCGATTCCGGCAGACAGATTCTTCCAATATATTTTCATCTGTTCATAGACCTGTGTTCCATACTCTGTTCGTTGATAATACTTTCTCGGCTTTGTTCCGCTGGTTTCCCACTTGCTTTCTAAAAGCTGCTGACTCTCCAGACGCCGAAGCAGCGGATAAAGGGTATTGGGATCAATGGCAACGCCTTTTTCTTCCAAGCTCTGCACCAAAGCATAACCGTATTTCGGCTTATTCATCTGACTGAGTACACTAATTGTCAATGTCCCTCTGCGAAGTTCCAAAAGCAAAGTAGATAATAAATCTTTTTCTTCTCCCATCAGCGTTACCTCCTGATGTTATTATACTGTATGTCATACTGTATTGTCAATACAAAAATGAAGTACATTCAAAAATATACGCCTATCTCAGATTCAGTTCGTTTATATGTAATCAAGCCGCCTGCATTTAAGCAAGCGGCTCGTTTTTTGCATTCCGATCAATAGGCAGGCGCACCGTAGCCGAGTATCTCATAATACCCAACCGGATAGCTGTTCTGACGAACAGAATCCCCGGAGTTGCCCTCGACCGTGTAAACTCTGCCGTTTTCCACCTTTTGGACGATACCCGTATGGTCGGATAATCCGTCCTGACCGCTTTCGTCCGCCCAATCGAAGAAGATAATCATACCCGGCGTAGGCTCTGCGCTGTTATCCAGCCATTGCCCTCTGTCCTTAAACCATTGTACGCCGTTGACGCAGCCTGCGTATTTCGGAATTACGCCAGCGTCGATATACCCGCACTCGTTAGCGCACCACGAAACGAAGCAAGCGCACCACTCGACACGGGAATTAAAACCGTACCAAGACCAGTACGGATCGCCGCCCATCGTCCCGATTTGGGAAAGCGCAACGGTTACGATCTGATCGTCTGTACCCGTAATTCCGTAAAGTACCTGCGACCACAGCGAATTGTTTTCATCGGCAAGCAGCTCTGCAAGATACTCTTTCTGTTCCTCGTCAAAGCCATACTGCGCCGCCATCTCATCGGCGGTCTTATGGCTGACCGTGATATACAGAGAAGCTGCTTTTTCGATTCGTCCATCGTTGCGACCTCTTGGGGATTATCCGGATCGGTGTTGACCTTGACCGAGTATACCGCAAGCACCTCTTTCCAAACGGCACGGCTACCGCTCATTTCAAGGACATCATAGGATACCGAGCTTTTCTCCTCTTGCAGTTTGGTATCGTATTCGGTATTGATTTCCTGCACAACGGTCTGCATACTCATACCCGTGCCGGAATCCTCTCCTGAGAAAAAGATACCAAAAACCGATCCGATAGGCAAATATGCTCTCGCCCTTAGAAGCGACTTCTGCGGCTTTTACAGCCATTGGAATTTGACTCTTATAAATTCTTATATGTGAGCCGAAATTCTCTCTGAGCGCCTCTACGGTGCTTTTAGCAAGGTTTGTACGATTATCCACAATAGTCAAAAGGATACCGTCAATCGTCAATGCGGGATTGATATATCTCTTTACCTTAGATATCGTTTTGAGAAGCTGTGTCATACATTTAGCAGGAAGATAATGTGCCTGCACCGGAATAATCACGCTGTCCGCAGCTGAAAGAGCATTTAATGTCATCATACCCAGCGAAGGCGAACAGTCGATTACAATATAATCATACTTGTTTTTAATTTCGCTCAGGTAAGATTTCAAAATAACTTCTCTGTTCATTGCGGTTACAAGACTTATCTCGAAATCAAACAAATCACTGCTTGACGGTAACAAATCAACGCCTTCCTTATGTTTAAGGATACCGCTGAACCAATCGCCACCCTCGCCTTTAATAACCTCTGTCATTTTGTCCGAGATGGTGTTCTGAAGATTATCGGTATCCCGCCACCCAAGACAGGTTGTAAGATCGCCCTGTGGGTCTGCATCTACAAGTAATACCTTTTTACCTTGCATAGCTAACCCAACGCTCAAGTTTACCGCTGTCGTTGTTTTGCCCACCCCACCTTTTTGATTGCATACAGCAATCGTTTTGCAGTTTGGCATTTTCGTGCCCTCCTTTCATCATAGATTTGAATCATTCGATCCACTAAAACACAAAGACCATAATCTTTGTGCTTTAGTCGTTGCATTTAATTCGACCTCGTCCCCCAAATACATAAAAGGAAATCAACAAGCATTCGGCTGCTAACCGAACTCATAGGAATCTCACCTCTGCCGGGTTCTCCGCCAGCTCCGTAGAGAAGTATCATTATGCCCTGTACCTGTCATCGCCGCCACCGAAAGCAATTCGATTTCTGTTGTATAAGTATTTATCGCTCGTCCTGTTCCATTATGGAGGCGAAGTCGTGGCGTACCTACAACTTAGGCTTGAGGTTTTCTCAGTACAAGGAATGTACTTGTTGAATGTCTATTCAATTTTCAAGGTCCGTGAGTTTTTATCCTCACTAACCAATTGGGAAAAAATTTTGCGTTTGAACGAAAAAACTTTTGAAAAAATGAAAAAAATTTTTTCTCACCTCCATTTGGGCATAAAAAATACCCCTTACATCTTTGGTTGATGCAAGGGGTACAAAATGAAAAAAGCCCGCTGATTTCTCAGCGGGCACATTAACTTATATGAAGTTGTCGGAACTCAGCATAATTCGCACAATGCCAAAACTGTCTTTGGCTTAAGTTTGGCTTAAATTGGCTTAAGCTTTGGCTTAAAAATGCTCGATAAGTTCTGCTGAGTGCAGATATAAAGACTTATACAGACTTTACTTATCCAAAGGTTTCATTGTCGGGAACAACAGCACGTCGCGGATAGAATAGTTATCCGTCAGCAGCATAACAAGTCTGTCGATACCGATACCGAGTCCGCCTGTGGGAGGCATACCGTACTCAAGGGCGGTAACAAAGTCGTGGTCAATCATATTAGCCTCGTCGTCGCCAGCTTCTCTGAGTTTCATCTGAGCCTCAAAGCGTGACATCTGGTCAATAGGATCATTAAGCTCGGAATAAGCGTTGCCGTACTCTCCGCCCAGGATAAACAACTCAAATCTTTCCGTAAGAACGGGGCAATCCGGCTTTCTCTTGGTAAGAGGACTGATCTCTACAGGATAATCCATGATAAATGTCGGTTGAACAAGGTTTGCCTCAACAAATTCCTCAAAGAAGGAATTGAGGATATCGCCCCATGTTGCCTTGCCGTTTTCTATCTCAATGCCCTTTTCCTTGGCAATCTCAACTGCCTTTTCGTTGTCGGACATAAAATCAGCGAAATTAACACCGCTGTATTTTTCAACGGCTTCAATCATTGTCATTCTTGCAAACGGAGTTTCAAGGTCAATCTCAGTGCCGTTAAATGTAATATGGAGGTTGCCGTCGCACACCTTTTCAGCGGCATTTCTGATAAGAGCCTCAGCTATATCCATCATTCCGTGATAATCCGTATATGCCTGATAAAGCTCAATACAGGTAAATTCCGGATTATGCCTTACGTCCATACCCTCGTTTCTGAAGTTTCTGCCGATTTCATACACTCTCTCCATACCGCCTACGATAAGCCTCTTAAGATAGAGCTCTGTAGCAATACGCAGGTACATATCCATATCGAGCGTATTATGATGAGTGATGAACGGTCTTGCGGCGGCGCCGCCGGGAATAGTATTAAGCATCGGCGTCTCAACCTCAATAAAGCCGAGATTATCGAGATACTCCCTGATTGATGAAATTATCATTGAACGCTTGATAAATGTATCCTTAACATTCGGATTCATTATCATATCAAGATAACGCTTTCTGTAGCGTGTGTCGGTATCTGTAAGACCGTGGAATTTTTCCGGCAGCGGGAGGAGGGATTTTGAAAGAAGAGTTATTTTCTTAGCATGGACAGAAATCTCGCCTGTTCTTGTTTTAAACACAAAGCCGTCCACCTGTACTATATCGCCCAGATCCCATTTCTTGAACTCTTTAAATTCTTCCTCGCCGATATCGTTCATACGGACATAGACCTGAATCTTTCCTGTTCTGTCCTGAACGTCGATAAAATTAGCCTTGCCCATATCTCTCCAGGTCATGATACGTCCGCACACGGAAACGTCAGTGTCCTCAAGGGATTCGAAATTTTCATTTATCTGAGCCGCATTATGAGTCTGCACTGCCTTAGTAATCTCAAAGGGGTCGTTGCCTGACTCCTGAAGCTCCTTGAGCTTGTTGATACGTATCTGCTTCTGCTCATTTTCAGACAAGACAACCTCAGCGGTCTTCATCTGTGCCGCATTGGCATTGTTGCCAATCTTCTCAATATTTTCAAGAGCCTGCTGCTCGTCGTCGGCAGTTCCCTCAAGGGCAACTGCGCCGGTCTGGAGAAACAGCGTATACTTAACTTTGTCGCCGTCTGCCTCAACAAGGTATTTGGGATTTGTCTTTTTCTCGTCTTTTTGCAGGGCGTTTTGAACCTTCATCCTGCTGTTCTTCTTAACAGCCTTAACGCCGCGCCTGCACATATCTTCTTTTTCAAACACAGGGCTTTTACCCAGCACGTTATCGTCCACAATAAATTCAAACGAAAAAGTACCGTCGCCCGCCTTGGTTATTTCAAAAACTCCTGCCATAAAAGTGTTACCTCATTACTCAATTGTTACAATCTCAAGTTCAAGATTGCCTATCGGTGCCTCAACGACAACCGTTTCGCCAACCTTGGCGCCCATAAGAGCCTTGCCCACAGGGCTTTCATCAGAAATCTTGCCCTCTGTGGGATTTGACTGAGCAAAGCCCACAATCTCGTAAACAGCCTGAACGCCGTCGTTCTTCCTGTTTACGGTTACCTTTGAGCCCATGCTTACTGTATCGTTGCCTGCTGCGTCGATAATAACGGCGTTGTCAAGCTGATACTCAAGCTCGCTGATACGCGCCTCAATCTTAGCCTGCTCTGACTTTGCCTCGTCATACTCACTGTTTTCGGAAAGGTCGCCGTATGAACGGGCAACCTTAAGTTTTTCAGCTATATCAATTCTGCCTTCGGTTTTAAGGTGATCAAGTTCAGCTTCAAGTTCAGCCTTACCTGCCGCAGTCATTTTAAATTGTTTTGTTGCCATAATAAAAACTCCTTATCGCATTTTTTAATTAATTTATTATATATTATAAAAATTACAGTGTCAAGGCAATAAATAATTTTAGACATAAAGCAAAGGGACTGCTCTTCCGGCAGTCCCTAACTAACTATTTTTCAATAACTATTCCTTTCGCTTTTCGCTGCTCTTCAAGTTCAGCGGTGATCTGTTCCTTTTTCTTACCTGTAATGTTGTAGAACAATAACGGAATTACGCACACCAGCAGCGACAGACCGGGTATAATCGACACGAGGCTGAACATACCCGTGCGCACCGACTGGCTCATTTCCAGCGGATTTGCCGTTATTTCGGCATTTATGCTGGCTACGTCAAGATTAACTATTATGTACATAAGCACGATAAACGACGTTGCCACAGCGTTGCCGAATTTAGCAACAAAGCTCTGGATAGCACTGCCCATTCCTGTAAGGCGCACCCCTGTTTTCCACTCCATATAATCGAGGCTGTCGCCTATCATGGCATACACGCAAATATTGATTGCGCCGCACGGTATGCAGGATATTACCAAAAACGGAACACACGCCCAGAAATTATCGTAGCCGATAAACCATATGACAAGGGAGGCTATACAGCCCAGCACGCTGGTGCCGATAACTATCTGCTTGTAATTGAATTTTTTAAACAGCAAAGGCATAACAAGCATTGTTCCAAACATGCCTGCCGCAGTTGCAACGGCGAAAACCGTTGATACAGTGCTGATATTTGACTGCAATGCCGCTTCACGCTGTACAGCATCAAGCCCTGTCAGGTCACCGCCTATATAAAAGCTGTATCTGGCTACGTGCACAGCGCCTGCCTGGTACATATAGCGCCCTGCGGAAAGTACTCCCATAAGCGCCGTCAGCATCAGCGGCTTGCAGGTGAATATAAGCTTAAGGGCGCTTTTATCCGTCTTTTCCCTCTTTTTAGGAATTGGGATGTTCACACGTTCCTTGGTCTTGAAATACACGCGTATAAAGAGAAGATTTCCTATAACCGAGCAGACAAGGGCAATGGTCATATACTTTGTTTCCTCAAGCTGAGTGCCTGAAAGGTTCATATACGGCAGCACAAAGCCCAGCAGCATAAACATTGCCATGGGCACGGCGGAGCCCACTCCGTTTGCTGTTCTGGCGATGCTTATGATATTGCCCCTTTCGTCGGGATTCGGCGTCATAGCATTGGGAAGTCCCCAGAACGGAACGTCAGAAACAGTATAAATCATATCCCACAAAACATACGTCACAGTGGCATAAATCATAAGCTGTGTGGCGGAAAGCCGCGGAGAAGTGAACAGCAGTACTGTTAATATCGCAATGGGAATCGGCGTTACCAAAATATACGGACGCAACTTGCCCCTCTTTGGATTGGCTTTGTCCGTTATTGCGCCCATAATCGGGTCGTTTATTGCGTCCCATATTCTTGCAAAAAACATGAGAAAAAGCACGAAAACAGGCGAAAGCTTAAGCACCGACAAATAAAAGTCGGATATGTATGAGCTCATTGTGGCATAAACCATGCCCTGACCCAAAGCGCCCACTGCATAAGCTACCAGTTCTTTTTTCGGCACGAATTTTTCCATATCCGTCACCCCCATAGCATCATTATATATGAGAACTTGGCAATATGCAATAAAATTTAATTTTTGGATGATAATTTTAATGCAGATTTAACAAATCATTAACGAAAATGGGGATTTTGTATCTTATTTCACAAACTCAACCGACAGTATGTTTACATTTCACACTGAAATTACTATAATTTAGCTAAAGAGGTGATATTTATGGACCAGGAAAAAATCGGTAAATTCATATCCGCCGAAAGAAAAAGCAAAAACATGACTCAGGCGCAGCTTGCCGAAAAACTGAATATAACCGACAGAGCAGTATCAAAATGGGAAACCGGCAGGTCACTGCCTGATTCTGCCATTATGCTTAATTTGTGCAATGAGCTTAATATAAGCGTAAACGAGCTGCTAAACGGAGAAAGAATTGAGCCCCAAAATTATGACAATAAAGCAGAAGAAGTTATTATAAAACTTCAAAAAGAAAAGGAGAGCAGTGACAAAAGGCTGCTTTTTACCGAAATGGTTTTGGGCAGTACGGCGACGGTATCTTATCTAATTATAATATTTTTATCAATATTTGCGGTAGAAAACCCAGCATTAAAAGTGGTAATATTTGTGGCTGGACTTATTATTATGGCAATAGCTATAGCAACCTGCATCTTAATAGAGCAAAAAGCAGGTTATTATCAATGCGGAAAATGCGGACACAAATATGTCCCCACATATAAGCAGGTTCTTTTAGCGGCGCACACAGGCAGAACACGGTATATGAGATGCCCTAAGTGCCACAAAAAATCATGGAATAAAAAAGTAATCTAATGTTATCATTAAAGCAAAACACCGTCAGGAAAAATTCTGACGGTGTTTTTTATAAATTATTTAGCCGCTGAAAACAAGACTGCTTTATGCAGATATGGTGGAGGTGGCGAGAATCGAACTCGCGTCCAAAATCATCTTACCAAGGGCTCTACGAGTGTAGTCTGTCTTTTAAGTTATCCCCTTAGGCGCCGGCGGCAGACAGCCTGCGCCCTACGGTATCCTCTGATTCCTGATGAAAGCCGAGGCACTCTTTCATTCATGTTCGCCACTAAGTCGACGCCCTTATACAGCCGTGGCACTCTGTAAAAGAACGCAAGCCGCTAATTAAGCAGCAAGAGCTACTGATTTATTATTGTCAGTTAATTTTAAGTTGTTACTTTTATAGCGGTGCAACTCCGCTACTCGCTGACCAAGGCTCAACAACCCTGTCGAAAGCCTTTCACCCCCATAAAATATCAGCGGTAATTTTCTTTAAGAGTACGCTCGATTTGTCTGTCCGAATCTTTTTTCGCCTGAACTGCGCGCTTGTCGTAAAGCTTTTTACCTTTACAAAGACCGATTTCGAGCTTTGCTCTTCCGTTTTTCAAATAAATACTCAGCGGAATAATTGAAAGTCCCTGCTGCTGTGACTGCCCAAAGAGCTTCATAATCTCCCTTTTATGGAGCAACAACTTTTTCTTTCGCATAGGGTCACGGTTAAAGCGGTTGCCCATTTCATACGGTGAAATATGCATACCGATAACAAACATTTCTCCATCGTCCACAGAACAAAAGCTGTCCTTAAGATTCACCCTTGAATTGCGAATGGACTTAATTTCCGTACCAAAAAGCTCAATCCCCGCCTCGTATGTTTCAAGCACAAAATAGTCATGATATGCTTTTTTATTATTAGCTATAATCTGCTTTTCGTTTCTGTCCAGGGTATTTCACTCCTTTGCATTAAATAAGGCTTCTGCCCTCCAGGGCGCGTGAAAGCGTCACTTCATCCGCATATTCAAGATCGGCTCCCACAGGGACACCGTAAGCAAGTCTGCTGACGGTAATGCCCATGGGCTTAAGCAGTCTGCTTATGTACATTGCCGTTGCCTCGCCCTCAACAGTGGGATTGGTTGCCATAATGACTTCCTCCACCGTATCATCGCCGAGTCTCGCCATAAGTTCCTTTATGCGTATCTGGTCGGGTCCGATATTATCCATAGGCGAAATGGCGCCGTGAAGCACGTGATAAGTGCCGTTATACTCATGAGTGCGCTCTATTGCCGCAACGTCTCTGGGGTCCTCAACAACGCATATAACGCTCTTGTCCCTGGCATTGCTTTTGCAGATGGGGCACAGCTCATCGTCTGCCAAATTACAGCAGATTCTGCACTGTCTTATTTTAGTGTGAGCCTCGGTAATGGCTTTTGCAAAATCATTAGCCTCCTTGTCAGATAAGCCGAGAATGTAAAAAGCCATGCGCTGGGCAGTCTTATGCCCTATGCCCTGCATACGCTCAAACTGGTCTATTAAATTCTGAAGCGGTGCAAGATTAAACGCCATAACTACCTCTGTTCACTAAATCAATTACTGAAAATTTATGTTTTAAATTAAAGTCCGGGGATATTAAGACCGCCGGTAACCTTTTCAAGCTCTCTTTCGGATTCCTCGTCTATCTGGCGAACTGCCTCATTGAATGCCGCCACCAGCATATCCTCGAGCATTTCAACATCGTCAGGGTCAACGACCTCAGGATTAAGACCTATAGCCTTTATTTCATGATTGCCCATCATGGTGATTTCAACCATGCCGCCGCCTGAGGACACAACGTATTCCTTCTCCTCAAGCTGGGCTTTTTTTGCCTCTATATTTTCCTGCATTTTCTGAGCCTGACGCAGCATGCTCTGCATATTCTGGGGGCCGCCGCCCATTCCCTTTGGAAGTCTTGCTTTCATAACTATTCTCCTGTATTTTATTCAAATTTTATTTCAATATTATTTTGTGCTTTGTTTATAAGATCCTCAAGCAGATCCCTCTGCTGATTGTTCTGCGCCTTAGGCTTGCTGACTGCGATTTTGTACGCCATACCCGTAATCTCCGCCACCGCCTGCTTGATAGCTTTCAAATGGGTGGGTATCTGGATAAACTGCTTAATCGTAGGATTAGGACTGTCAATAACAAATCGTCCGCTGTCAAAATGCGCGCCGGCGCCGCTGAGCACTCCGAAAAGAGCAATATCCGTTTTATGGATAATATCCATAAACTCAGCCCAGTGTTCAAACTCGCTTATGCCGCCCTGTTCTGGGGCTGCCTGTACTGTCGGCATTGGCGGCTTTTCCGCCTCTGTTTTCACAGAAATTTCGGGCTTTTCAGGCTGTACAACTGCACTTTGAGCATAATTTTCGTTCTGCTTTGGCTCAAATTCAGGCTGAGCGGCAGGCGGATCATTCTTCTGTTCAGAAACAGCCGGCGCAACATTTTCTTTAATTACCTGCTGCACTGCTCCGGCGTTTTTAACTGCTCTTTCAAGCTGTGAAATTCTTTCCAGCACTGCTTCCTGAGAAGCGTCCAGCTTAGGCTCGCACAGTTTGATAAAAGACATTTCCGTTTCCACTCTCGGATTAGCGCCTGATTTTATCTTAGTCAGTGCACGCTGAAAAAGGTCAAGCGCATAAAGGATATTTTCAAGAGTAAACAGACGGGCATTTTCCGCAGCAGCCGCATACTCGTCATCGGTACAAACGATAAGTTCACGGCTGTTTTTAACAGTCTTGACAATCATAAAATTCCTTAAATGATTAATCATTTCGACGCAAAGCCGTTCCATATCATAGCTGTTTTGATAGAGGTCTGAGATAATCTCCATCGCTTTTGAGCTGTCTTTCTCGCTGACGCATTTTGTAAGGCTGTAAAGCACTTCCCTGCCGGCAAGTCCAGCCACCTGTGACACAAGGGTGGAATCAATCGTCTTGCTCCTGCTGCCGCACTGATCAAGAATGGACAAACCATCACGCAGAGCGCCGTCGGCAATTCTGGCAATAAGTACCGCCGCATCGTCGTCAAGCGTCATACCCTCAAGGGATGCCACCTGCTTGAGCCTGACAGCCATTGTTTCAGGCTGAATACGTTTAAAATCAAAGCGCTGGCAGCGTGAAAGTATCGTGGCAGGGAGCTTATGCACCTCAGTTGTGGCAAGTATAAAGATAACGTGTGCCGGAGGCTCTTCAAGTGTTTTAAGCAAAGCATTAAAAGCTCCTGTGGAGAGCATGTGCACCTCGTCGATAATATATACCCTGTAACGTCCCCTGCTGGGAGTGTAATTAGCTTCTTCACGCAGGTCACGGATATTGTCAACGCCGTTGTTGGAAGCCGCGTCAATCTCAACCACGTCATAAATCGTTGACGCGTCAAGTCCGCGGCAAACCTCGCACTCGTTACACGGCTCGCCGTCGCGGGGATTTTCGCAGTTGACTGCCTTTGCCAATATTTTGGCGCAGGTTGTCTTGCCTGTACCCCTGGAGCCTGTAAAAAGATAGGCGTGGGATATCCTGCCCTCTTTTATCTCGTTTTTCAGGGTGGAGACCACGTGATCCTGGCCGTACACGTCGGAAAAATTCTTTGGTCTGTATTTTCTGTATAAAACCTGGTACACGCTGTTCATAACCTCCCTGACACTGATTAATACAATTAAAAGGCAGAAGCTGCTTATTTCATAATGTAACGCACAGACTGGTCTGCGGCACACAGAATAATCCACTTATTGCTGCTCGGTTCCCCGCCTGACAAGGTTCGTAGCACTCCGTTGCACAGGGCCCATACGCTACATTATGAAATAAGGACAAAACCCCTACCTTTTCGCTTGAGATATTATACTATATAATCAGTCAGAAATCAAGACCTTTTCAATTGCTCCGTAATAGATATAATGAAAATCCTTTTGAGGATACCATGCATCGGCAATCGTTTCGTCAATAAAATCTGACGGATCAAATTTACTCTTTGCCATTTTCCTGCATACGAGAACAATTTTCGCTTCTTTAAAATAAGGAGCCGCCTCATCATAGCACGGAGTAAGTGAACACTCCTTTATTTTATCGGTATCCCTGCCGCTCTTAGATCCGCAGACTCCGTGAATGCGCTTCTTGTCCTCAGGGCTGTAAAAGCTCAGGGTAAAATAGTCGTTTTTATTGAGGAATTCCTCAGTATATCTTTGGGGGCGGATATAAACCGTAACCATATCCTTGCCCCAAAGCTCGCCCACGGCGCCCCAAGACACTGTCATGGTGTTGCATGCCGTGCTGTCACCGGCTGTAACAAGTCCCCATCTGTTTTTTAAAAGGTCCACAACGTTTTCGCTAACGTCTGTGAAATCCACGGATTTAAACATTGATATTCACCTCAAATCAAAATTAAAGGATAGTGAAAACACTATCCTTTTGCTGTTTCAGATTATTTTAAAAACTTAACGATTTCAAGGGCAGCATTGACATCACCGTCAACCTTAAGTTTGCCGGTTGTAAATGCGATAACCGGGTCAAGCTTGCCGTTGATAAGCTTCATGAAATTGGTGGCGTTCATAGTGAGGATAGCGTTTCTGTCATAATACTCGTATGGCTCAACGTTTACTCGGCCATCTTTAATTTCAATGTAGAATATACCCTCTACCTTGCCTACAAGGTTAATCTGAAAAGCAAGCGTTCCCTGTACGGAAGATACGTCCGTATTCAAAAATTTCTTTCTCGCCGCCTGAACGACGGATTCATACGTCATTGCCATCTGAATTACCTCCACAAACAATATAATAACTTTATTTGTGGTATAATTATAACACATAATGTAAAAAAATTCAAGATAATTCAAAAGACAAAATGCAGCCCGTTACGATAAAATGTGCCTATTTATCCTTAGGTCTGCAAATGAGCGCCACCATAAGAGCGCTGAGCATCGCCACGGTCACTCCTGCCGAGCAGGCAGTAAGTCCGCCGGTTATTACTCCCAAGAATCCGTTTTCCTGAATAGCTTCCTTAACGCCCCTTGCCAGAGAATTTCCAAAACCCGTCAGAGGCACAGTTGCTCCGGCGCCGGCAAATTCCACCAGCGGCTGATAAACTCCGATTCCGCCCAAAAGAACACCCACACATACAAAAATAACAAGTATCTTTGCCGGAGTCAGCTTAGTTAAATCAATCAAAAGCTGCCCCACAACGCAGATAAGACCGCCCACAAGAAAAGCCTTTAAAAAAATCATAAAAAATCACCTGCTATATTTTTTCACAACAGCAGGTGATATATACAAAATTTTCAATTATTTTTGAGGAAGTCCCTCTTTGTCATACATACACAGTGTTTCACAAAGAATCTCAATTCCTGCCTCGATAGCCTCAGGTCTGAGGTTTTCGGGAGTATCAAGACGAGTGTGATAATAGCGTGGCGGATCCGGATTCATAGCGGCAAATCCGGTTGCCTTAATGCCCCTTTGTGTAAATGCGGCAGCGTCGCTTCCGCCTATGTATATCGACTCAAAATGCAGATCGTATCCGCAGTTTGCCGCAGCGTTTTTAACAAGATTCTTTACGCCCCAGTCATGCTGTACAGTACCTGAAAGGTCACGGTCATAAACCGCCATATCCTCAAGGTCGCGGAAAGTATCAATAGCAATAACAGCAGTAGGGATATCCTTAAGCTCGTTTTCATGAGCCTTAGCGTATGCCTTTGCGCCTCTGAGTCCTGCTTCCTCTGAACCTGAGCAAATCATTCTTACCTCGGTATTCTCAAACTCTATTCCTGCCTCGGCAAGAGCCTTTATAGTAGCCATTCCTGCATAGCAGCCTGAGAGGTTGTCTGACGCACCTGGCACTGATTTAGTCCAGCTCTGGAAGAAAAGAAACGCTATCTCAAACGGAATGAAAACGCATGACACAACAAAGAATGCGATAAAGAACCATCTTGCCGTTGTTATATCAGAAGCCGCAAGCGTTCCCTTACCTACGATAAGGCACACAACGGCATAAACCGTCTGAACGATAAGTCCCACAACGGCGGGAATTTCAACAAACAGCTTTGCTTTAAGTCCGCCCATAAGGTAATTGAGCGTCCACTCAAACTGGCTGTCGGAATGACCTACAAGGATAATTCTTTGCTTTACCTCTCCCTTAGGGCTTCTTGTGGCAATCATGTTATGCGAAGTCTGCTTCGGGAAAAGAAAATCATCAAACTGTTTGTACATAAGGAATTCAAACAAAAGCGGTATAAACGCCAAAACGCAAAGCACCAAAGCAGCTATCGGCGAAGCAAACCAGTTTACAAATACTGACGCCACACCGCAGGCAACGGTAAACGGAATAAATCCCATAAAGCCCTGCCTATGAAGAGTAAAGGACTCGATCTCCGTCTTGTCGCAATAGTTCTTCATATCTTTTTCCATCCACTGCTGAGCACGCAGCTCCTCAGGAGAACCCGGCTTACGGGGACCGATTTTTTTGCATATTTTAGTTATGCCTTTCACGGCGTATTCCGTATTTCTCTTAAGGTCGATTTTGTCCGAATATTCGTTAGCTATTTTCATATTCTGCCCCTCCGAAATTTATAGGATAATTTTATCACATTAAAGCATTAATTGCAACATGCATTTATTCAGTCCGTCAGATGATGGATAAAAAGTCCTGACAAGAGCTTTGGCTCAAACCATGTTGATTTGGGTGGCATTATCAGCCCTGCGTCAGCTATTGCCATAAGGTCATCCACGGTGGTAGGATACATGGCAAAAGCCAGCTCCATATCCTCTGACGTTCTTTTTTCCAGCTCTTCAAGCCCTCTGATACCGCCTATAAAATCAATTCGGTCGTCATCCTTGGGGTTTGTGATATTCAAAATCGGACCCAGCAAATTGTCCTGCAATATCGACACATCAAGCCTGTGCACCGGGTCAATTTCGTCAATAATTACCTTTTTCGCCTCAAGAGCATACCATTTATCTTTTATCAACATTCCGAAAGTATGCTTTTTCGGCGGTATGTATCTGCCCGGCACTTCTGTTACTGTGAATTTTTCCGAAACTTTTGATATAAACTGCGAAACGGTCATGCCGTTCAAATCTTTAACAGCACGGTTATAATCCATTATTTTAAGCTGATCCGCAGGGAAAGCAACGGCAAGAAAATAGTTAAATTCCTCATTGCCCGTATAATCCTTATGGGCATTTCGGCGCATTTGACCTACCCTTACGGCAGATGCACATCTGTGATGCCCGTCGGCAATATACATTGATTCGACAGTCAAAAAAAGCTCTGACAGCCTTTTTACAGTTTCGCCGTCGTCTATTACCCACACCGTCTGCTGAGCGCCGTCAGCAAAGAAGTCATAGACCGGAGCGTGATCTTTCATCCAGCAGTCGACGATTTCGTTTATGCCGTCATTTTTCCTGTAAGTCAGAAAAATAGGACCTGTGTTTGCGTCGCAGGTATCAACGTGACGTATACGGTCAATTTCTTTTTTTGCGAGTGTATGCTCGTGCTTTTTAATAACATTATTAGTGTAATCATCTATGGATGCGCAGCCTGCAATTCCCACCTGCTGCCTGCCGTTCATAACCTGCTTATAGATATAAAAACACGCCGTTTTATCCTGAACAAGAGCTCCTGACGACTCAAGATTCAAAAGATTTTCCTTTGCTTTTTCATATACTTCATCTGAATAGATATCCGTTGAATCAGGCAGATCAATCTCAGCCTTGTCAACATGCAGAAACGAATAGGGATTACCCTTTACGGTTTCCCTTGCCTCCTGCTTATTCATAACATCATACGGAAGAGCCGGTATCAGCGCCTGTTTATCCTCAGACGGTCTGTATGCCCTGAAGCCGCGAAACACTGCCATAAATCAAATCATCCTCTTATATCAGCACTTATTTTTATCATATATAATACGCAGTCCGTCAATAAGCAGACGCTTATCAACAATAACTTCGCTTTCGCAGTATCCGGCAATTACGCCTCCGATACCGCCTGTAACTATTACGGTAGCTTTCTCGCCCAGCTCGGATTCAAATCTTTTTACCATTCCGTCCAGCATTGCCGCCGTACCGAACACAGTGCCGCTGCGCATTGAATCTATAGTATTTGTGCATATTGCTGTGGGCGGAGCTACTATCTCTATCTGAGGAAGCTGAGCAGCAGATTGCGAAAGCGCATTAAGCCCTGTCTTTACTCCGCAGATAATTGAACCGCCAAGGAAACAGCCGTTTCTGTCTATAACTGAAGCGGTGGTAGCAGTACCCAAATCAAAAACTATCTGTGGGCACGGGTATTTAGCCACGCTTGCCACTGCGCCGGCAACCATATCGGCTCCCAATTCCGCAGGATTATTGATTTTAATGTTAAGCCCTGTTTTTACACCGGGTCCTACAACAACGGGCTTTTTGCCCGTAATCATCATAATTGCCTTGGGAATAGTTCTGTTAAGAGGCGGCACGACAGAAGACAGCACGCTGCCCTCTATATCCTCAACATTAATTTTAAATATTTCAAAAATGCTCTTAAACTGTATTGCGTATTCATCGGCGGAAGCGTCTGCCGCAGTTGTAAGGCGGCATTCGTGAATCAGTTCCTCGCCCTCAAGAAATCCGAGCACTATATTTGTATTTCCAATATCAATAGCTAAAATCATTTATTTTCCTTCTTCCCGAGTCTTACAAGCTTAACAATTACCGGCGAAAGCACGATATTTATAACAAGCTCAAACACGAAATTAAGTCCCACAAGACCGACTATCATATATGTCGCTACCGATGTACCGAAGCCTGCACCCTGTGCCCATTCCTTTAATGTGTCCATAAAAAACAGCGAACATCCTACCAGGAACACTCCTGTATTAACCACAGGACAAACAATCGCCGCAACTATGGTTGCAACAATTTTGTTTTTCTTTTCAACAAGGCTGTAAACAAGACCTGCAAGAAGTCCTGCAAGAAGTCCCTTTGCCATAACAGTAATCACCGTTCCTGCCGGATTAACTGCCATAAACATCGACGCGTCTCCCGAAGCCAGCACGGCTACTCCGAATGCCGCTCCCAGCCACGCACCTGCCGCCTTACCATACAGCGCCGCTCCGACTACTATTGGTATAAGCACCAGCGAGATTGAAAAAGGACCGAATTTTATAAAGCTGCCCAGTAATTGCAGCACCACCACTACCGCGGTAAGTATACCGGTCCCGGCGATTTTCTTTGTGTTTGTTTTCATTTTAAATTTTCCTTTCTGCTACTGTTCCAAAGCGGCACGGCAAAACACACAACCAACACCGCCCGGCAAATAATATTTTTGCCTCGGATACAATGCGATAAATATTATATTACAATATACATACAAAGTAAAGAAAAAAGTACCCCGAACTGTCAAATTCGGGGTACTCTGTAATCTGTTATATTTTATCTGAACATCATGTAATGATATGTTACACCTGATTCATTATAGTTGGCATATTCTCCTGAGGTCATAGCATATGCGCTCTGCTCCACGGTAAAATTTTTGCCACCGCTGTCAAGCTTTAATCCCAGAGAATTAGCCATAAATCCGAAAACGCCGAAATAATTGTTCTTTTTGCCGTCGGAAAATCTGGCAATTGATGTTGGTCTGCTGTTTGCGAAAACAAACCCTATTCTTGCTTCGAACGGGCACTCAGTCTCAATTACTCTTTCAGTGGTTCCGTTTCCGTAATAAGTACCGGTAAACATATAATTATTCCAAATGCCTCTTTCCTCGGAGGTAATGTGTACTGTATTATCTTCAACATGATCTGTTATTGCCTTGTCTATTATACTGTTATCAGCGTTAAAATCCTCTCTTTTAGGCTTGTCAGAACCTATCCAGCTGTTAAGCTGCAAATTTTTCGTCTTATTAGTACTGCTCATTGTTTCTCCTTTCAGCTATAATTTTAATGTATCCAAAAGCTCAAATCTGAGCCCCAAGGAATCATAATCTTCAAAAAAATAATCCAGGGAATCCCAGTAGTCAAAGTCAGCTCCGTCGCCGGCAAAATTCACCACAGTAAACGGCGAAATAAACCTTTCAATTATCGAGTTAATTTTCTTCAGCAAATATTCCTTACCGCTGATTGAGCCGTCAATAGTTATGGTAAAATTGTTGCAGCTATAGGAAAAGCCTTCGCCGAGTCCCTCAATTTGCTCTTTAAGCAAACTGCAATCCAGCTTTCTGTAGTCCTCCGACAACCTGTATATAATCTCATCTCTTCTTTCCTGCTCCTCAAGAGAATAGTCAACGTCAAGCAGTTCGCAGTAATAAGCCAGTCCCAAGCCCTCGGCTGTATCGGGAAATATTTGCTTAAAATACTCGTCAAATTGCTCTTGCAAAAGGGATATTCCGCTGCTGAAAGCCTTTAACTGTGCATTTTCCTGCGAACCTGCCGTATGATCTATATTAAGTTTGTCATAAAGGGCTGAAAGTCTTTCAAATATCTGTTCGTTATTCAAAACAGTTCACCCTCAACTCTTCCAGATCAAGGAACTCATCATAACGGCATGAGATAATTTCACCGTTAGCCTCATCGCAATATAGATAAAAATCTGTTAATTCCTCAAGCAATGACAGCCGTTTTGATATCAAAGTAATTGACAGAGATCTTCCGATTCTG
>HHCFR02800__coassemble_1559_pt1 | contig 19479 bp, 16 predicted proteins | sample HHCFR02800__metabat2_high_PE_036 | metagenome-assembled genome bin HHCFR02800 | reverse complement strand
GCCGTTAAAAAGTATTGTTGCCGCAAAGCTCATCATAGGACACATAAATAAAATTGAAAATACTGAAATGGCAAGAATGATAAAAATCGGTCTGTCTTTTTGGGGATTTAACACTTTAAAAGCACATTTCTTTGCCAGCGGGCCTGCAATTAACATATCAAGAACAAATCCGATAGCACACATAATGGGCATTTCGCTCAAAGCGGCAACAAACACTTTGTTTTGCATGCCGCCCATAGCAAACGCAATGTTGTAGCAAACCATAGCATAAACCATAACGATAACCATAAAGACGGTGAAAATAACTTCCTGTAATTTAGTTTTTGGCATAATAATCAATCTCCTTTGTATTTGAATTTTTGCTATTGCAACAAAAAAAGACAGAGTGAAACTATCGTCTCGCTCTGTCTTTGACATAACTGCAACTACCGTTAACGGTGTGCATTCTATCACAGAAAATTTTAAAAGTCAACAGCAAATTTTCTCGGTTTTTAGGGGAAATTATGACTTTTCAGGGTGCAAATAATTGCAACCATTTTAAGATTGATTAATATTTACTTGGCTGTGAAATGCAGCTTATTATTCTGACTCTGATTCGGCTTCTTCGGCTATAATATCAGCCGAGCTTTTGTTATATATATAATCTTTGAGCATCTCTTTATTTTCCTCGGTATTGATGCTTATGACGCTGTTGCCGCTTATGGTGGCGTAGTCCCAAGTGCCCTCGAATGGTACCTTTGTCTGGTGCATTTCTCCGCTAAGGCAGATAAGCGCTTGAGCCGCAACTGACATAAGCTCACCTTTACTTAGGTTTGTTTCAATATAAGGGGCTGAGTTAAAAGCCATTTTGTAGAGCTTAAAGGGATTTGAGCTTTTTGCACTGCTGAGGATAGCGCTCATAACAGTGCGCTGGCGCTGTGTTCTGACAAAGTCCGTGTCGATTTTTCTGATTCGGCAGTAAGCCAGCGCCTGCTCGCCGGAAAGCTTGTATTTGCCGGCTTCAAGGGTAACGTTACCGTATCGGTTAGGATGATTTGTAACCTCGTCCGCCTCTTCCTGCGTTACGTCAACTTCAACGCCGCCGAGACTGTCAACCAGAACCTTGAACATCTCAAAATCAGCAACGGCATAGCCGTCTATTTTTATTCCGAAATTATATTCAATTGCGTCCACAACTCCCTGATATCCGCCGGAAGAACAAGCGGCGTTAAGCCTCTGCTCGTATCCGAGGGTGGGAATGTATATCCAGGTGTCCCTGAGGAAAGATACCATCTTAATGCATCTGTGCTTTGCATCCAGTGAAACCAGCATCATCGTGTCGGAACGTGTCTCTTCGGCATTTTCGTCTGATCTGGCGTCCACACCGAGTATCAGAATATTCTTTACCATTGAGCTGCTTTCAAGAGAATCGGCGGAGACATACTCGTTCTCAATCTTGTCACTGTAGTTGATCCTGCCCATGACAACTCCCACAGAGCCTACAATAATAAGAACAAGTACCAGCACGAAAGCAAGTATTCCCTTGCCCACGGACATTTTAGGGAGTTTGCCTTTTTTGTTCGGGGCTTTTTTGTTTTTACCTGACGAGGAATTATGACTTTTTGCGGGCTTGTCCGTACTTCTTCTTACACGCTCATGCTGACGTGTGTTCGCCGACGGTTCAAAGTCGGTGGGAGTCTCGCTTCTGAATCGCTGAGGCGGCTCCAGATTGTTGCTTCTGACAGACTGCGTGGGAATATCGCATGGGTTTATTCCGTTTTCGTCATATACATTCCTTTGACTCTGTCTTGTGTCGCTTTTCCTCTGCCTGTTATTAAAATTCAGATCCACCGGACTGTAGCCGTAATAGTTCTCGTCCTCCGGCACAGTTCTGTCCAGGTCGTTATTGCGGTTTCTTTTTTCGGGATCAAAGCCTTTGTTTTCAAAACGCGGCATTATATCCACCTCCACAGATATCTTACTGCATATCGCCGCCGATTTCAACACTCATTTTATAAAATATAATTGACATGCAACCGTGGTTGGAATAAAATATAAATGCGAGTTGGCTTGGCAATTGCGTACTTCCGGAATGAACGAATACGTCAGGAAGGCTGTATGAGGAAAGTCCGAGCAGCGCAGAGCAGGATGACGGCTAACGGCCGCCGAGGGTGACCTTAGGGAAAGTGCAACAGAAATATACCGCCTCATATTGGTTGAAGGTCTCCGTCATCGTCAACCAGAGGTAAGGGTGGAAAGGCGAGGTAAGAGCTCACCGAGGAAGTGGAGACATTTCCTGCCATGTAAACCCCATCCGCTGCAACATCGACTAAAGGGTTGTTTGCTCGACACATAACTTTGAAAGATGGCTGGAGCGCAGGAGCAATTCTGCGTCGAGATAGATAATTGCCCACGACAGAACTCGGCTTACTGCCAACTCGCACTTTAGATTTTTACGAATGAGGGATCTCTTATGCTGGTTAATATGAGGGAGCTTTTGGCTGACGCCATGGACGGCAATTACGCTGTCGGCTCGTTTTCCGTGGCTAATATGGAAATGGTTTTGGGCGTGCTTAAAGCCGCTGAAGAGCTGAAGGCTCCGGTGATTTTGCAGATTGCTGAGGTAAGGCTCAAGCAGAGTCCGCTGGAGGTTATCGGACCGCTGATGGTGGCGGCGGCTGAGAATGCATCTACCCCTGTGGCGGTGCATTTTGACCACGGCAAAACACTGGAAAAAATCACTCAGGCGCTTGACATCGGATTCACTTCCGTAATGTTTGACGGCTCCCACCTGCCGCTGGAAGAAAATATTGAGTTTACAAAAAGAGTAATTTCCGTTGCTGACGAATACGACGCCGCCGTTGAGGCTGAAATCGGATGCGTCGGCGGCTCTGAGGACGGCTCTGAGGATATCGCAATAAACTGCACCAAGACTGAAGACGCAGTACGCTTTGAGTCGGAAACTCAGGTGGACGCGCTGGCAATCGCTATCGGCAATGCCCACGGCAATTACAAGAGTACGCCAAACCTCAGATTTGATATTCTTGAAGATGTTGAGAAAAATACGGACGTTGCCCTTGTGCTTCACGGCGGAACGGGAATAACTCCTGAGGATTTTGTCAGATGTTCCCATACGGGAATTAAAAAGATAAATATAGCCACCGCAACCTTTGATTCTGTTGAAAAAACCGTCAGCTCATGGTATAATGACGGTAAAATAAAAGGATATTATGACCTTCAGGCAGCCGAGGTTGAGGGCGCTTATCAGAACGCCAAAAAGCATATCCTGATTTTCGGCAGCGATAATAAGGCATAATAATTTTTAAATGAGGTAAGAATTTATGAAATACGTTGAGTTTGATATGTCAAAGCCGCTTGATTTTATTCCTATCGGCAGAATTGCTATAGATTTTAATCCTACGGACATGTATATGCCGCTGAGCGAGTCCTCCAATTTTAACAAATATGTGGGCGGTTCCCCTGCCAATATTGCTGTAGGACTTGCACGTTTGGGATGCAAAGTCGGTTTCTGCGGCTGCGTCAGCAATGACCAGTTCGGTGATTTTGTTGTGGATTATTTTGAAAAAGAGGGTATCGACACAAGCCATATAACAAGGGCTAAGAACGGCGAGTGCATAGGTCTTACCTTTACAGAAATACTCTCGAAGGAAAAGTCATCAATACTTATGTACCGTGACAATGTTGCGGATTTCTGCATGGAACCTGAGGATATTGAAGAGGATTATATCGCCAGCGCTAAGGCTATCGTTATCAGCGGCACGGCGCTTGCAAAATCTCCCTCACGTGAGGCATGCCTCAAGGCTGTGATGCTGGCAAAGAAAAACAATGTCAGAATTATTTTTGATATTGACTACCGTGAATATACTTGGAAATCTAAGGACGAGATAGCTGTTTACTACAGCCTTGTTGCTCAGAATGCGGATATCATCATGGGATCAAGAGAGGAATTTGACCTTACTGAGGGTATCGTAGGAGTTAAGGAATCCGATATGGAATCAGCCAAATACTGGCAGTCCTTCGGCGCCGCAATCTGCGTTATCAAGCATGGCAAGGAAGGCTCAACAGCTTACACCAACGACGGCAAGTTCTATTCCATCAAGCCTTTCCCGGCAGTTAAGCTCAAGGGCTTCGGCGGCGGCGACGGCTACGGCTCATCATTCCTGTACAGCCTGCTTCAGGGCAAGGAAATTATTGAGTGCCTTGAATTCGGTTCCGCCTCAGCATCTATCCTTATTTCCGCTCACTCCTGCTCAGACGCTATGCCGTCGGCAAAGCAGGTGGAGGAATTCATCAGGAAGAGCAAGGAAGAATACGGCGAAATGGTGGCAAGAGTATAAATTTATAGGAGAATAAATTCACGGGGCATATTTTCTCCGTGAATTTTTTTAAATTATGGAAAATAAATTAAGTACCAATCAGATAAACAAAAACAAATCAGGCAGAAATTACGGCATTGACCTTCTGAGATGCTTTGCAATGATAATGATAGTAATGCTTCATACTCTGTCACGCAGCGGTCTGCTCACTGAAACCGAGGTGGCGTCGTTTAAGTATGAGGTAGTGTGGTTTATTGAAATTTTCTGCTATTGTGCTGTGGACTGCTTTGTTATAATAAGCGGCTACGTGGGACTGCGCTCAAAATTCAGAATATCAAGGATATTGCTGCTGTGGCTTCAGGTGGTGTTTTATAACGCCGTGCTGACAGTGGTTGTTCAGGGTATCAGCGGCGAGCTGAACGCTGTCAGCGTTTTGAGAGCGTTCTTGCCGGTGTCTACAGACGCTTACTGGTTTTTTACCCAGTATTTTGCGCTGTGCTTCTTTATGCCGCTTATCAATAAGTTAGTGATGACCGTTAAGGTAAGGCAGAGCGCCTTTTTCCTGGGGGCAATGCTGGTTCTCTTTTCTGTTATGCCGATGATTTACGCAATCCCCGTGGATATTCTCGGTGAGTTTAACGAAAAGCTTTTCTTTACCGAGCGTGGCTACAGTGTTCTCTGGATGATAGTAATGTATTTTATGGGAGCGCTTTTGAAAAGATTTGTGGACGAAGGCGGACTCAGCCGTGTGAAAGCGCCTGTATACGCTGCCGTGGTTTTGATAAGCGATATAATAATTTGGGCAATACAGTACGTATGCGTCAGCGGCGATGAGGTGTATTCACACTACTTTGTTGTATCGTACACTTCGCCGTTTGTGGTAGCAGCCGCAGCGGGACTTGTGATGTTATTTTCAAAATTTAAGTTCAGACCGGGTATCGGAAAGGCGATTTCCGCTGTTTCGGCAGGCGCATTTTCGGTATATTTGATTCACTCTCAAAATGACGTTTATCCGCTGTTTAAGACGCTGGTTGAGCAGATGCTCGATTACAGAGTCTTAAAGCTTTTGCCGTGTTTGCTGTTTACGGTCGTTTTCGTATTCATAGTCGGTATTGTTGCCGATTTTGTAAGGCAGTTGCTTTTCAAGGCTTTAGGTATTAACAAACTGTGCAAAAAATCTGATAAACTGTTTAAAAGTGTATCGGATGGTGAAATATAATAATAGACAATTGGCTAATAGTGTTGACATTAGAGTAAAAATATGGTATATTCAGCTTGTCGGGGGAGTAATTCCACGTGATTCCGTAACGCGAGCTAAATCAACAGCTTGCCGAAAGGCTGGTTTAGTTTTAAAGAATGAGACTCGTACATAGAGAAATACTATGTACGGGTTTATTTTTTTATAAATATAAATATAAAATTTAAGGAAGGGATCGCATGAAAGAGTATCTAAAAGATGTTTCGCTTGTTTATGAGCAGGTGCAGTCTTCTGAAAAGGGACTTGATTCGTCAGAGGCGGCACAAAGGCTGGAGAAAAACGGAAAAAACAAGCTTGCTGAGGGTAAAAAAGAGTCGATTTTCCACAAGTTTCTCATGCAGCTTGCCGACCCGATGATAATTATACTTATCGTAGCGGCTGTGATATCCGCTGTTACCGCATATATCGGCGGCGAGAATGAGGGATATGCTGACGTAATAATTATCCTTATTGTTGTATTAATCAATGCGGTTCTTGGTGTGTATCAGGAGAGCAAAGCGGAGAAGGCAATAGAAGCACTTCAGGAGATAGCCGCCGCAACCAGCAAGGTTATGCGTGACGGCAAGCTCACTGATATCAGATCAGAGGACCTTGTTACCGGCGATATTGTTATTCTGGAAGCCGGCGACAGCGTTCCTGCCGATTGCCGTATTGTGTCGTGTGCCTCAATGAAGATAGAGGAAGCCGCCCTTACCGGAGAATCAGTTCCGGTTGAAAAGCAGAGTGAAGTTATCCATGCCGGCAAAGACGGGGATATTCCCCTGGGCGACAGAAAAAATATGTGCTACATGGGTTCAAACGTTGTTTACGGTCACGGCAAAGCCGTAGTAGTAGCCACGGGTATGGATACCGAAATGGGCAAAATCGCCGACGCTTTGGTAACCGCCGAAAATAACGAAACTCCGCTTCAAATAAAGCTGAATCAGCTTTCAAAAATTCTTTCTTTTATTGTTCTCGGCATTTGCGTTTTCATTTTCGTGTTTGATATCATACGAAGCGTTGTTACCGGAGCCGACATGAGCTTTGCTTCCGTTTTGGACACATTTATGATTGCCGTTTCGCTGGCAGTTGCCGCTATTCCCGAGGGACTTGCGGCTGTTGTTACCATAGTCCTTTCAATCGGCGTAACTAAGATGAGTAAGCGCAATGCCGTTATCCGTCAGCTTACTGCGGTGGAAACGCTGGGCTGTACCCAGGTAATCTGCTCCGACAAAACTGGCACGCTGACTCAAAACAAAATGACCGTTGTGGAATACAGGGGCGATGATGAAAAACTGCTTGCTTCCGGAATGGCGCTTTGCAGTGACGCTCAGCTTACACCTGACGGCGAGGTAAAGGGAGAGCCTACCGAGGCGGCGCTGGTGGCTTATGCTCAAAAGCTGGGACTGCCGAAATACGACATAGAAAAATCTTTCCCGAGAGTAATGGAGGCGCCCTTTGATTCCTCAAGAAAGATGATGTCAACGGTTCATAAATCTGAAAACGGATTTGTTCAGTATACCAAGGGCGCACCTGACGTGGTTCTCTCACGCTGTGTATCGTATTATGAAAACGGCAAGACTCTGCCTATGACGGATGAGAAAAGAGAACAGATTCTCAGCGACAATAAAAACATGGCGGACAGGGCGCTGCGTGTTCTGTGCTGTGCCATGAGAACGTATAAGACTAAGCCGGAAAACGATTCGCCCGAAGCTCTTGAGCAAAATCTTTGTTACTTGGGACTTACCGGAATGATTGACCCTGTTCGTCCTGAAGCTGTTGAGGCAATCAAGAAGAGCCGCAGTGCCGGCATAAGACCTGTTATGATAACCGGCGACCATAAGGATACTGCCGTTGCCATAGGCAGGGATTTGGGAATAATTCAGAATGAGAGCGAGGCAATTACAGGAGCCGAGCTTGACAAAATCAGCGATGACGAACTTCATAACAGTATTGACAAATATTCTGTTTACGCTCGTGTTCAGCCTGAGCACAAGGTGAGAATAGTCAATGCCTGGAGGTCAAAGGGCAAGATAACCGCTATGACCGGTGACGGTGTAAACGACGCTCCGTCCATTAAAAATGCCGATATCGGAATCGGCATGGGAATAACCGGCACCGACGTTACAAAAAATGTGGCTGATATGGTGCTGGCGGACGATAATTTCGCCACGATAATTTCTGCTGTGGAAGAGGGCAGAAGAATTTATGACAATATAAGAAATTCCATTCAATTTTTGCTGTCCTCAAACTTGTCCGAGGTTATTTCCATTTTTGTCGCTACCATGTTCGGATTTACGCTGTTTGAGCCTGTTCACCTGCTGTGGATAAACCTTATAACCGACTGCCTTCCGGCTCTTGCTCTGGGACTTGAAAAGGGCGAAAAGGATATTATGAAACGCTCGCCCCGTGATTCAAAGGACGGTATTTTTGCCGGTGGTCTGGGATTCGATGTGGTATATCAGGGACTTATGGTGTCCGTTTTGACTCTGCTTGCGTATTTCTTCGGCACAAATCAGCTTGGTATCACGCTTGCCACGGGCTCACCTGAGGTCATCCACGAAAACGGAATGACCATGGCATTTTTGACTCTTGCTATGTCGGAGATATTCCACTCGTTTAATATGCGTTCACGCCGCCAGTCCATTGCGAAAATGGGCGGCATAAACTGGTATCTGGTAGGCGCTATGGTTTTGAGTCTTGTGCTTTCTACAGCGGTAATTTATGTTCCGTTTCTTGAGACTGCTTTCGGCTTTGCTCACATCAGCCTTGTGGAATACGGTATTGCGCTGGCGCTTTCCGTATGTGTTATCCCCATTGTTGAGATTGTAAAAGCAATTCAAAGAGCGCTGAAAAAATAAATAAAAAATTAATGACCTGAACTTTTGGTTCAGGTCATTTTTTTGTGATAGCGCAGTTTAAATTTTTTAAATCATTAATATTGATGAAATATTATGGCGTTTGATGCGGGACAATAATGAAAACTTACTTGTTTAAAAGTTAAATCCGTTATAACCCCAGTGCTCGATTTCCGTATATTTTACATAAACTCTGTCTGATTTTATGCCCATATACTTTTCTGCCGCGTTGCATAGCCTGCCTGTCAGATCGTCATAGGCGTCGCCTGACGCTTTTCCGAAAATCGCCACCTCAAACATAACGCAGGGCTCATCACTGCCCTTGAACCACATATCAAGTCCGTCGCTGATCTCCACCATAAGCCAGGCTTCGCTCTTGCCGGGAATTGCGGTTATAGCTGACCCCAGCTCTGCTTTGAGAGCGGCTTTCTCCTCGGTGATGTTTTTGTTTGTTTTTACCTCAATAAAAGGCATAATGTTCCCTCCGTTAAATTAATTTATATTTAAGTGAAAGAATTTTCACTCAGATGCATTTTTGCCGTGACCATTTCCGTTGCCGTTGCCATTACCGCTTCCGTTACCGTAACCATTACCGTCACCGCTGCTGTTGCCATTTCCATTACCATTACCGTTGCCGGTGGCGTTAGTCGTATTGCTGTTTGCGTCATCGGAATTTATCATATTTCTTATCTCACGTATGGACATATTGCGTACATCGTCAACTGTAATGTCGGGATTTATTTCTTTAAGCTCCAGGTATGCACGGTATTTTCCTGTGGAAATGCCTGCTTCTTTTGCCGCTTCAATATCCTCCTGGTTATACATGCAGTAAACATTTTGGGTGTTGACAGGAGTGCCGTTGCATATTGTCTGACGGAGTTCTTCGCTTCTGTTTGACATTCGGCTCGACACGGTTACCTCCACGGTGCCGTCGTCCTGCTGTGCGGCGGTAACCTCTTCACTTTGCAGAATTTCATTTATCGCGTCGGTGCAGTACATGTTTTTTACATCCAGGCTTTCAGCCAGCTCTTCTCCGTCGTCATTATATCCTGTTACGCCGACAACTCGGTCATAGACATTCATTCTCAGCTCAACAGAGGGATTGATGTCGATACTTACAGATGACACGGGAGAGGCGTAGGATACATATCCGCCGCCTGCCAGGATGAATACCATTATTCCGGCAAGCGCCATTGCGGTCCGCTTCACGGGAGAAAAGTATTTTTTCTCGCTGTATGCCGCTTTTTTTGCTATATTAGCCTTTGTGTCGGAAATCAGGTCCTTGTCAGCATGTACACGGTCAAAGGCGTCTTTAAAATCTTTTTCAAAATTCATCGTATTCCAGCTTCTCTTTCAGCATATTTCTTGCTCTTGCCAGCAGGGTGTACACTGTGTTGGCATTTTTGTTTAACATTTCTGCTATCTCAACGGCGGAATATCCCTCGTAATAATAGAGATAAACAACATCCTTGTATTTTTTCGGCAGTGAGAGCACCGCCTCCATAACGCCCTCTGCATGGTCTGATTTTTCGCTTTGCAGAAAAGGAAGTTCATCTATCGGGACTGTCCGGCTGCGAAAAAAACTCTTGAGCAAATCCTTGCATTTGTTTATTGTAACACGGATGATCCATGCTTTTTCATGCTCCTGGCTCTCAAACTCAAGAGTGCTGGTGGCATATTTCAGGAATACCTCCTGAAATATATCTTCCGTGTCTGACCGGTTTTTCAGATGAAGCATACAGATACGGGTGACGGTATCCGCATACCGGTCTATCGCCCGATTTACTTCCTGTTCACTGCGCATGGCTTTTCCTCTTTATTTATTGTTTGAGTATCTGCTGGCGTTGCAGTTGTTTCTGCCGTTTGAGTTATTTGAATTATTGCCCTGACCGCCGCCGTTTCTCTCACGATAACGGTTTGCGTCGCCTTCATTGGCACAGGTGCCGTCCTGACGGTTGTCGCATACACCGTCGTTGTCTTCGTCAACATAGTTGTTCTGGTTTGCGCCTGATGAGCAGTTTTGTGCATACGCGCAAGCATTGCCTGCACGGCATATTCCGTTTGCGGCGCTGCCTGAGTCTGCGGCGGGCGCTGCTGTGGCGATTATTCCTGCCGGAAGAAGTAAAACCGCTGCCATAAGGCTGATCAAAAATCTCTTTTTCATAATAAAAACCTCCTGAAATTTATAAAATTCAATTGCGAATTTCAACAATAATACGATTGAAACTCTAAAATCCTTTCATTATTTTGAAAAAATTTTGAAATTTTATTTTTCAGGAGGCTTTTGATAGATTTATTCGATAATGCTGAAGTTTGGGTAGTATCTGAACTTTACCTGGCCGATTATTTTGCTCTTGTCGACATACTTGTTGTTCCAGTATCTGGAATCCCAGCTGGAGTTTCTGTTGTCGCCCATCATAAAGTAACAGTTCTCAGGTACCTGGTACGGGCCGAAATTTCCCGTGGGGGTGCAGTTGGTAACGAAGCTGTCATCAAGCTGAATCATTTCACCGTCGGTTTTTGTAACATAAACAATTCCCTTTACAATTTCAACCGTTTCACCGGGAAGACCGATAACTCTCTTTACAAAATATTGGCTCTCGTCATCGGGATATTTAAAAATAACTACGTCATACCTCTCAGGGTCATCGTTGATGTAGGCAAGACGGCTGGCAATTATCCTGTCCTTTTCCTCAATGGTGTTTTTCATAGAGCCGGTAGGAACAACGGCATTGGCAAACACAAAGGTCTTAAGAATGATAGCCACCACAACCGCCAAAGCAATCGGAATACAAAAATCAATTGCCTCGCGTATCTTGCTTTTATTCTTTTTGTCCGTTTTCTCTGCCGTGGAGCTCTCGGGTTGTGAAATTTTTTCGGCTTGCGCTTCATTCTGCTCGATGCTCTCCACTTCCTTTGTGGGGCTTTTTATTCCGCCGAGCTGTACCTCGGTATCAAAAAATTCCGCACCGCAGTTAGCGCATTTATACCAGTCGCCTGTTTTAATCAGGGTGTCATTTCCGCATTTTTTACATTTCATAATATTATTTCTTCTTTCTTCTTCTGCCGGTTTTTGACAGCATGCCTTTGAGAGTGATTATTTCATCATAGGATGTGGCTTTGTTTGTAACCGTGAATTCCTCGGCGCCTCCGTAAAATTCTGTAGCTATTTCAGCCTTTGAATCGGGGGAATAAGCGGAGCAGTCAAGGTGCTTGTCGATATAAAGCTTAATCATGCGGTTCTTTTCTCTTACTATTGTAATTCTATGCCTGTCGCCACTGATAATGCTTTGAGAATGAATTTCACAGTCATCGCATTTAACGTTTATAAAGCCTTTTTCTATATTAATTCTGATGTCGTCATTTTCTGCTATCATGCAGTTTTCTTCACCGGAATAAAGGAATGAAACAGTAAATTCGTTTGAACCTTTGATATAGTCGAATCTTCTGTCACTGTGACCGAACTGGAATATCTTGACCTCAAAGGGCTTGAGCGTCAGGTCTATCTTGTCGCCATATGAATAACTGTCATAGCTTTCCGTGGCGCTTTCATTATATATATTATAGCGCCTTACGTCTTTCATGTCCTCGGGACAGCCCATAAGTTTGTTAAGCGTCAGAGTAACAGGGGCTTTTTCGTCGGTGGGATTCCTTAGAGCGATTATGCCGTCGCCTTTATCTGTCCAGCCGAAATAGCCGTAAACGTTGTTATCCTCAGGGTCTCCTCCGAAGAAGCTGACTTTTTGGAGAACATCGTAATTGCTTTTCTGCCACTGAACAACCGAAGAGAGCGTGCGCCATTTCGTTTTGTTCATTTTGTTGTAGCTGAAGTACAGCTCGTTGAGGGCTTGTCCGCGGCAGGCATTGAAATAAAGAAATTTCTCAAATTCCTCGTCGGTATAATCAATGTCGGCGCAGTTGCCGTAAATCGGCTCGTGGTTGTAGATATATTTGTTAGGAATCTGAAGCGCACGCCTGCAAAGCAAGTCATAATATCTTGCGTCACGGTAAGTCAGCTCCGCGTCAAGACGTGACTGCTCCTCAAGATTTTCGGAAAATCCGATGTCGTTGCTGTTTTGCAGCCAAATGCTGTTTACATATTGCAGCCACCAGGGTGACGGATTAACATAGCAGGTCATGTTCAGCCAAATGTTCTTGCCCTGATTTTTTCTGAATTTTCGCAGGTCTTTGAATATTTCTATCCAGCCTTCCCACATTTCGGTGATGTAATACATATCGTTTTCACCGCCGACGGAGTGGTTGTGCTTCGGGTTATTACAGGGAACAAGGCAAAAGCCGTCCAGCTTCCAGTAATTTATGTCAAAATCCCTTGTTGTGTTGATGAGAAAATCACGGATATTCTTCTGATAGGTTCTGTCACCCACGCAGATATCCTTTGACTGGGCATTGTATGAGCCGAAGCCGCTTTTTTCCATCTTCTTGGCGAATTTAGTCTGGTAATTATATCCGCCTCTGGGGCTTATCCACAAGCCGAATGATGAGCCGAGACGGTTGGAAATTGTCGCGGCGTCGTAGAATTTGTTAGGAAATTTCTTGTTGATACTCCAAAACGGCGCCTTGTAATCATTCCAGCCGTCGTCGATAACATAGGCGTCGATTGGCGGGATACCGTTTGAGGTGAGGTTTTTCTCAATCTCAAAGAATGATTTTTCGATATTGTCGGCGTCAATGCTGAGCATATGGTCGTACCAGCTGTTGTATTGAAGACGAAAATCAGTCCCCGCCGCAATATCGTCGATATAGTCATAAAATGCTCTTTGAACATCCACCATGGTGTTGCTTTTGGCGCCGCCCATTACCGTAACAGGGCAGTAAAATTCACCCTGAACATTTTTGCCAAGATAGTATTTTACCTGACCGATGCCGTAAACGATTGCGTTTTGGGTAGCGGGGAATTCACAGCCGAAGAAAAGGCTGTCAATGTAAAACGGCTGACCCAGCGAAGAATGAAAGCCGCTCAGCTCCGTCCCCTCAATATCGGTGGGAACAGAGAAATGCGTTTTTGAATTGATGATTCCCACATGCTCAAGGAGTATATAGTCTATTATTTTGTCGTTTGACTGGGTGAAGGATATTTGCTTCCTGAGGGTGTTGCCGTCCTCGCCTGCCCAGTAGGTCATGGTTACGGTTATGCCGTTGCTCTCCTCAAAGGTGAAGGACAGCCTGCCTTTCTCCTGATTGTGACCGGTAACCTTTAATCCCTTGGAGGTGAACTCCGTGCCGTCAGTAAAATGAAACAAAAACTCAACGCTGTTGCCGTCGGGCACAAGGTCCATGCCGGAAAGAGTATTTCTTATCTGGGAGGCATAAAGATTGCCTTCAAAAACCTTGAATTCACGCTGAAGAATCCTGCTTTCAAGTCTTAACATATTTTATCCTCTCGTTTGATTAGTATATGGCGGTGTGTGCAAAAGCAGTTAGATTTTTTCATTGATTTTTTCCAGCGCTTTTGCCAGCTGGTCCGGGCATGAGGTGGATTTGAAACCGCACTGGATCCCCTTAAGCGCGCCTATTACCTCGTCCAGGGTCTTGCCTTTGGCAAGAGCTGATATGCCCTTGAGATTGCCGTTGCATCCGCCCAAGAACTTGATGTCGCCGATAGTTTTGTCGTCATTGATGTCTATTGTTATCTGCTGTGAGCAGACTCCGACCGGTTTGTAAGTATATGTCATAATCTGTATCTCCTTTATGTATATATAACATTATACATATATTTTTTCTCCATTGCAATATTTTAACACTTGTCAGGTAAAATATTTACAATTGATTAGTATTATTTTTTCAATATTATTTATTGAATTATATTTTCTGTTATGATATCATAAAAATCGAACAAAGAGCGTTTTAACGGCGCTTTAATTTTTAGCTGAGAGGTAAAATTTATGGAAAAATTAAAGGTTGGCATCATAGGTGCCGGACGTATCGGACAGGTACACGCAAAATCAATTACATATCATATCCCCCAGGCTGAGCTTGTGGCAGTTTCTGATATATATGTTGAGGGTGCAAAAAAGCTCGCACAGGAGCTTGGTATACCGAATTACTATGAGGATTATCATGATATTCTTAATGACCCTGAAATCAAGGCAGTGCTTGTCTGCTCTTCCACAGACACTCATGCTGATATAGCTATTGAGGCAGCCAAGGCAGGCAAGCACATTTTCTGTGAAAAGCCTGTAGATTTGACTGTTGATAAAATCAAGGCGGTTATAAAGGCTGTTGACGAGGCGGGAGTTAAGCTCCAGATAGGTTTCAACCGCCGCTATGACCACAATTTCGCTCATATCAAGCAGCTGGCAAACGACGGCAAACTGGGCGATCTTCAGACAATTAAAATCACATCAAGGGACCCGGAGCCGCCTTCAATTGCATATGTTAAGGTTTCCGGCGGTATCTTCCTTGATATGACGGTGCATGATTTTGATATGGCACGCTTTATCGGCGGCGAGGTTGACGAGGTGTACGCAAACGCAGCTGTTACAGTTGACCCGGCTATCGGCGAAGCAGGCGACGTTGATACTGCGCTTGTTGCTCTTAAATTTAAGAGCGGAGCTATCGGCGTTATCGACAACTGCCGCAAGGCGGCTTACGGCTATGACCAGAGGCTTGAGGTGTTCGGCAAGAAAGGTCAGGCAAGCGCTGCCAACGACACTCCCACTCGTGTTGAGTTTATGGATGAGAACGGTGCCGTAACCGACAAGCCGCTCTATTTCTTCTTGGAAAGATACATGCAGTCTTTTACAGACGAAATGACTGAGTTTATCGACTGCGTAGTAAACGATAAGCCCACAAAAACAACTGTCTACGACGGACTTGAGGCACTTCGTCTTGGTCTTGCCGCAAAGCTTTCCGTTAAGGAAAACAGACCGGTTAAACTTTCGGAAATAGAGGGTTGATTATATGAATCGTATCAGACTTACAATGTCACAGGCGCTTGTAAAGTTCCTTGACAATCAGTACATCGAATGTGACGGCGTTGAAACAAAATTCGTAAACGGAATTTTCGGAATTTTCGGCCACGGCTGCGTTGTAGGCGTCGGACAGGCTCTTGAGCAGGGCGGCCATAGCCTTAAATTCTATCAGGGTAAAAACGAGCAGAATATGGCGCTTGCCGCAGTGGCTTACGCTAAGCAGATGGACAGAAAAGCAATTATCCCCTGTGTTTCCTCCATCGGTCCCGGTGCAACAAATATGGTAACGGCATGCGGCTGTGCTACGGCTAACAGAATACCGCTTCTTGTACTGCCCGGCGACACTTTTGCCTGCCGTCAGCCGGACCCTGTTTTGCAGCAGGCTGAGTTTTTTGATAATTACGGCAGAACTGTAAATGACGCGTTTAAGGGAGTTTGCCACTATTTTGACAGAATTGTCAGACCGGAACAGCTTATGACAGCGTGCCTTAACGCGATGAGAGTTCTCACCGACCCGGCAGATACGGGTGCGGTTTGCCTTGCTATGCCCCAGGATGTTGAGGGCGAGGCATATGATTATCCGGAGTATTTCCTTGCCAAGCGTGTTTGGCATATGGACAGACGCCCCATCTCCGCTTCTCAGCTTGAGAGAGCAACAAAGCTTATCAAAAGCGCAAAGAAGCCGATTATCGTATGCGGCGGCGGCGTAAGATACAGCGGCGCTGAAAAAGAGCTTCAGGAATTTGCTGAAAAGTATAATATCCCAATCGGAGAGACTCAGGCAGGCAAGGGCATAATTGACTGGAAGCATCCCCTTAATCTCGGCGGTATCGGCGTTACAGGCGGCAAGGCTGCAAATGTTATTGCCAGGGACGCTGACCTTGTTATCGGTGTGGGTACTCGCTTTTCTGACTTTACCACGTCTTCAAAGTGGCTCTTCAATGAAAACAGAAAGGTTCTCGGCATAAATGTATGCCCCTTTGACGCATACAAAATGGACGCTGAGGCAATTATTGCCGACGCTAAGGAAGCAATAACGGCTCTCATTGATTCCTGTGACGGATATGCTTCGTCATATGACGGCGAAATAGCCGCCGCCAAGGCTGATTGGGACGCTGTTGTTGACAGCTATTATTCAACTGAGCTTCCTGGAGGTCTTAATCAGACACTTGCTCTTGGTATTATAAATGAGTTTATGGACGACGACGCTATTGCGCTGGGTTCATCAGGCTCTCTTCCCGGTGATATGCAGAGACTCTTCAGACCGAAGAACAGAGGCACATATCATATGGAGTACGGCTACTCCAATATGGGATATGAAGTGAACGGCGCTCTCGGTGCAAAGCTTGCAAAGCCTGACAGCGAGGTGTACACCTTCTGCGGCGACGGTTCATTCCTTATGGGTCACAGCGAGCTTTATACCGCATTGCAGGAGGGACTTAAGATAAATGTGTGCCTGTTTGACAATATGGGCTGGGGTTGTATTGAAAATCTCCAGAACAACCAGGGCACGGACACTTTCGGAACAGTGTTCAGAGCAAGAAATCCTGTAACAGGTATGCTCGACGGTGCGGAAATTGACCCCGATTTTGCTAAAATTGCCGAGGGCTACGGTGCAAAGGGCTATACCTGCCGCACTTCGGATGAACTGCGTGCCGCTCTTGAGGACGCTAAAAAGCAGACAGTTTCCTGCCTGTTTGACATAAAAGTGCTTCCTAAGACAATGACCCCGGGATTTGAGTCCTGGTGGAGAGTAGGCGTTGCCGAGGTTTCAAAGTCAGAGACGGTTGCCGCCGCCTATGAGGATATGCAGGCTCATATTAAAGAAACATTTGATTATTAAACTGAAAGGTATATAGGTAATATAAAATGCTTGATCCAAACAAAGTTAAACTTGCCATTGCTCCCATTGGCTGGACTAATGACGATATGCCCGACCTGGGTGCTGAAAACACTTTTGAGCAGTGCATAAGCGAGATGGCTCTTGCCGGCTTTAAAGGTTCTGAAATAGGAAACAAATATCCAGATGATCCTGATGTTTTGAAGAAATATCTTGATATCAGAGGACTTCAGATCTGTAACGCGTGGTTCTCGTCTTATCTCACCTCAAAGCCTTATGAGGAGACTATCGAGGCATTCAAGGCTCACTGCGACAAGCTCTATAAGCTGGGAGCCAAGGTTATCGGTGCATCCGAGCAGGGCAATTCAATCCAGGGCTGCCTTGATAAGTCCATTCTTGACGAAAAGCCGTATTACACCGACGAAGAATGGGAAATTGTAGCAAAAGGCTTCAACGAGATGGGCGCTTATGCCAGATCAAAGGGCATGTATTTCACTGTTCATCACCACATGGGCACAGGTGTTCAAACAGTTGAGGAAATCGACAAGCTTATGGAAATTACTGACCCTGAGTTAGTATATCTTCTCTTTGACTCAGGTCATCTTACCTTTGCAGGTATTGACCCGGTTCCAGTGCTTGAAAAATATATTGACAGAGTAAAGCATGTTCATCTTAAGGACGTCAGACTTGATGTTTACAACAATCAGGTAGTGCCGCAGCATATGTCATTTCTTGACGCTGTAAGAGCAGGTGTGTTCACCGTGCCGGGTGACGGCGATGTGGATTTCAAGCCGATATTTGATATTCTTGAGAAGAATAATTACGAAGGCTGGGTAGTTGTTGAGGCAGAGCAGGACCCTGCCAAGGCAAATCCTTTTGAGTATGCAGTAAAGGCAAGAAAATATATTGCCGAAAATACAGGACTTTAATTAAACCAAAAACCGGACAGCACTTGCTGTCCGGTTTATTTTTTGTTCTGTTAAATTTTTGTTGCTGTTAATTTCGTTCAACAGGATTATATATGTGTATTCTTCCTGCGTCATTAAATGCCTTAAGGGTCATAACGGCAATGGGCACAATGAACATGCCCAGGAAGCCGAAGAGCTTAAGCCCGAAATAAAGTCCTGCCAGAGTGACGATGGGGTGAACTCCCAGCGACGAGCCGACGATCTTGGGCTCGATATACTGACGGATAACGGAAATTATTACATAAATTACCAGCAGACCGATTGCTTTGGGTACGTCACCAAGGATTAAACTGATTATTGCCCACGGAATGAGAATACCGCCTGAGCCTGCCACGGGAAGGATGTCGAACACCGCAATTGCTATGGCAATCATAAAAATGTAATTGTTGCTCATGATGCCTGTCCAGTTGAGAATAGACAATCCCAAAAACAGCTCGCAGAAGGTTATAAACATGATAAGCGCATATGCTCTTATCATTTTCAAAACCGTGCTTGAAAAGATTTGCTTTATCTCGCTGAGGATGTTCTTTTTGTTATCTGGAAGCTGATTTTTAATAAATCCTACTATATAATCATAGTCCTTGGTAAAGAATATCCATGCGATGATGCCGATTACCACGCCGATGAGCACGGAGGGAATATTTCTTACAACTCCGAAAATTCCGCTGACGCCTGTGGTAACGCCGTTGGTTATTGCTTTTAAGTCAATGCCGAGTTCGCTCAGGTCAAAATTGTTTATCATACGGCTAAAGAAATTGGATATCGCGTCAGCTGCGTTTGTATATATTGCGTCGGGTAAAAATTTGAGGATATCCAAAATCTCTGCTTCAAGCGTTGCTAATAATGACGGCAGATCGCCGAGCTGACCGACAAGGTATGATATAAAACTGCCTATTTCACGCACGATAAAGGCAATGACTGTAATAACAGGGCCGAGAATTATCAGCGCGGATATCAGTACCAGAAACAATGACCAGAATGTGTGCGCCTTTTTGCCTGTTTTTTTGTCGAGATGCCTAAGCGGTCTCTGCAAAATTACCGCCAAAAAGAAGGAAAGCAAAAACGGAGCAGTAACTGCAAAGCAGTATTTGATGAAAATGTAGAGAAGTCCGAGTATCATTGCGGCAAATGCCACGTTGATGAGGGCGTCTCTTCTTTTTTTAACCTTGTCAGGCATATTCATAAACATCCTTTTTATTAATATTCAATATTATAATAATTCAATGCCGCACATTTATCAAGGAAAATAATGCAAAAAATAAAATTAGTTAAAAATTTTTTAAATTAGGGCTTGATACTTTATCCTTTTTTTGCTAATATATAGAAAG
>HHCFR02800__coassemble_1515_pt1 | contig 20334 bp, 16 predicted proteins | sample HHCFR02800__metabat2_high_PE_036 | metagenome-assembled genome bin HHCFR02800 | reverse complement strand
GGGTTTTAAATTGAATCCCATTTTTACCGCAATATTATAGACCTCCATACCGAATGCCATTGTATATGACATAATAAGTCCAAATACTGCACCTTGAAATTTTGTCTTTGGCATAATATAAAAACCTCCTAAAAAATAAAAGCGTATAGCATTGAAAATGCTATACGCTTTGCTACGTAATATTGCTACACGTCATAAAATTATTATCACATTTTTTTGATTTTGTCAAGAATTGATGTTTTGCTTTTTTGTTAAAATGTTGATATATACACTATATAAAGTATTCTTATGTTGACAATACCCGAATATAATGATAATATTGAGCATAGCAGTGACAACTGCATTGTACCTTGACAATTTAATGCGTGATAATACGGCATAATTTTCTTCATAGCGCCATGAGCCCGCTTTTTGCGGGACGACGAGGAAAAGAGTTATCGAAATTTCGGCGGATGCTCTTTCGTACTCCTTCGGTGCGAGATGAAAAGACAAAAGCACACGGCAACGGGTGAAACAAAAACTTTTCAACGGAGGAATTATTTATAACTAAAAGTCATATGATAATTATACTTAGATTACATAAGACTAATATATACTGAAATGGAGAAAATTTATGTGTGGAATTATCGGATATACAGGATACAGTGAAGCAAGAGGCATTCTTCTTAAAGGACTTAAAACTCTGGAATACCGCGGATATGACAGCGCGGGTATTTCGGTCTACCACCCTGATTTCAGGGAGTGCCTGACCACCAAGTGCAAGGGCAGGGTGGAAGATCTTGAAAGAAAAACGTCTGATATTAAAGGAAATACGGGTATAGGTCATACCAGATGGGCGACGCACGGAGAAGTGAGCGACGCCAACTCTCATCCCCACAAATTCGGGAATGTAACTGTAGTTCATAACGGAATAATAGAAAACTACGAGACCATTAAGAATACCCTTGATGTAGCCGACAAGCTCAAGTCAGAAACCGACAGCGAGGTTGTGGCGGCTTTGATAGACAGATGTTTTACAGGCGACCCTCAGCAGGCTATAGTCGACGCCGTTAAAAAGCTTTCTGGCACCTATGCGCTGGCTGTTATGTTTGACAGTATAGCAGATACTATCTTCGCAGTCAGAAATGTAAGCCCCATTGTTTGCTGCAAGAATGACGACGGAGCTTATCTTGCCTCCGATGTAGTGGCAATAGGCGGTTACAGCGAGGATTATTTCGTACTGCCCGAATTTTCCGTGGCGAAAATTACTAAGGACGGGTTTGAAATCAGCAATTTCAAGGGCGAGCCCATTGAAGTTGAGATGCTTAAACTTGACTGGGATATCAGCAACAGCGGCAAATGCGGCTATCCGTTTTATATGGAAAAGGAAATTATGGAACAGCCCAGGGTGATTGAAAAGACTGTTATGTCAAGAATAAAATCAGGTCTTCCTGATTTTTCCTGCGACAAGGTCGACGACGAAATATTTAAAAAATGTTCTGCAATTTCCGTAGTTGCCTGCGGCACTGCTATGCATGCCGGACTGATAGGCAAGCACCTCATAGAAAGTGTGTGCTCGGTGCCTGTATCGGTTCATATGGCAAGCGAGTTTATGTATTCAAATCCCATTGTTACGGATGATACGCTTGTGATTTGCGTGTCTCAGAGCGGCGAGACGATTGATACGCTGGAGGCGCTTAAATATGCAAAGCGCCACGGCGCCGATACTCTTTCAATTGTTAATGTGAGAGGTTCTTCCATCGCCCGTGAGAGCGACAACGTGATTTATACCGACGCAGGACCTGAGATAGCGGTTGCCTCCACCAAGGCTTATACCACTCAGGTGGCAGTATTCTATCTTATTACCGCCAAGATTGCATATCTAAAAGGGAAGCTTAATTATGAGGGCGTAACCCGGTTTATAAGTGAGCTTCAAAGAATACCGGAGGCGGTTCAGTCCGTTCTTGACAGAAGAAGCGATATACACCACCTTTCAAATTCACTGCTTACTGCCGAGCATGCCTTTATGATAGGTAGGGGACTTGATTATCCTGCTTTGATGGAAGCGTCGCTTAAGCTTAAGGAGATTTCCTATATTCATTCCGAGGCGTTTGCATCGGGAGAGCTTAAGCACGGCACTATCGCCCTTATTACCTCGGGCACTCCTGTTATAGCGCTTGTTACCCAGCAGTATCTGTTTTCAAAGCAGATGTCAAACGTCAGAGAAGTGCAGTCCAGAGGAGCCCAAGTAATTACTTTTGTACGCAGATCGCTTAAAAGCGACGAGCTTAAAAATTGCTTTGAGCTTCCTGAAATGGAAGACGAATTTATGCTGATTCCTGCCGTTGTATCCTTGCAGCTTCTGGCTTATTACGTTGCCTCGGATAAGGGGCTTGATGTCGATAAGCCGAGAAATCTTGCCAAGGTAGTTACGGTGGAATAACTGAAATAAAGAAAATTATGCCGTCACGCAGAATTGCCAAACAAAAAACGCTCTGAGTTTTTCAGAGCGTTTTTTGTTTGCCGTAATTAAATCTCTTGGCTTATTCTTTTTACAACCTTGTCAGCATCGCTGTATATCTTTTCAATATCCAGGGTGGGGAAATCACCGTTTTCATAAAGTATCCTGCCGTTTACCATGGTGAGGCTTACGCAGTCCTTTGAACCGCTGTATACCAGGTTTTTCGTGATGTTCTGTATCGGCTGCATAGACGGACGCTTCAGATCTATCACAATAAGATCTGCTTTTTTGCCTGCTTCTATGCAGTCGCAGTCATCAAGTCCCATGCATTTTGCAGAGCCTGTGGTGGCGTATTCAAGTATGCGGTTTGCGTCTGCTGACGCGGCGTTTTTGTTCTTTATCTTTTGCAGCACGCAGGTCAGATACATTTCGCGGAACATATCAAGTCCGTTGTTGGAGCTGGGTCCGTCTGTTCCCAAAGCGATGTTTATTCCCTTTTTCATCATCTGCTCCACAGGTGCAACGCCTGACGCCAGCTTGCAGTTTGAGCAGGTGTTTATAACAGCGTATACTCCGTGCTTTTTGTATATTTCGAGATCGTTGTCATCCACCCAAACGCTGTGAAAAGCTCCTCCGCCGTAGTTGAATAATCCCAGACTGTCAAAAAGTTCCGTGGGGGTTTTGTTGTACTTGTGGATACATTCCTGCGTTTCACTCATGGTTTCGCTGGAATGCATAAATACCGGCGCTTCGTACTTTTCCGCCAGCTTGGAGATATCCGCCATTATAGCAAGGTCTGTGGTGTATTCGGCATGAAAGCCAAGACGGTATGAAACAAGCTCGTCGTAATTGTTATACCTGTTATAATATTCCTCTAAAAGCGACACCGACTCCTTAAAATCATTTACAGCGCCGCACATAACAGTACGAAATCCTGTGTCAACAGCCGCTTTCGCCATATTTTCCGGGAAATAATACATGTCAAAGCATGCGGTAATTCCGCTGGTAAGATATTCAAGAAAAGCGACCTTAGACAGCTTGTATATGTCGTCGCCGTCAAGAAGCGCCTCCAGCGGAAAAATTTTGTTATAAAGCCAATCCCGAAGCGGCATGTCGTCGCTGAGACTCCTGCCGAAGGTCATAGCGCTGTGAGTGTGGGCGTTTTTGAATCCCGGCATAACCAAATTGCCATTAAGGTCTATCTGCCTTTCGTATTCGGCACTTTCCACATTTTCACGGGTCTTTCCCACATAAGCGATTTTACTGCCGTCTACTACGACCTCAGCGTTTTCAAGGATATCTTCACCGTCTTTTAATGTCAGAACTCTTGCGTTATAAAATCTTATCATTTTAACAGCTCCTTAAGGCTTTTATTAAACGGGGGATAAGCAATGCCCCTGTCGGTAATAATTGCGGTTATTAGGGAATTATCTGTCACGTCAAATGCCGGATTATAGCATTTTGTTTCTTTAAGCGCAGTGGGCTTTTTAAAATACATTTGCTTTATCTCGTCGGGATTTCTCTCTTCTATTTCAATGCCGTCTCCGCTTTGGCAGTCAAAGTCCACTGTGGAATACGGACCCAGAACATAAAACGGAATGTTGTAGTGCTTTGCAAGAATTGCAAGTCCCGACGTGCCTATCTTGTTTGCGGTGTCACCGTTGGCGGCAACTCTGTCACAGCCTACCAAAACGGCATTTACAAGCCCTTTTTTCATAACCACTGAAGCCATGCTGTCGCAAATGAGCGTCACGTCAATTCCTGCTTTTTCCAGCTCGTATGAAGTAAGGCGAGCCCCCTGCAAAAGCGGTCTTGTCTCATCACTGAAAACGTGAAATTCATATCCCTTTTCTTTGCCTAAAATCAGCGGTCCTAAGCCCGTTCCGTATTTGCTGGCGGCAAGTTCGCCTGCATTGCAGTGAGTAAGCACACCGTCGCCGTCTTTTAGAAGAGAGAGTCCGTACTCGCTGATTTTTCTGCACATTTCTTCGTCCTCACTCTTTATTGCGTTAGCCTCGTTAATCAGGTCGGCGCCGTTTTCCGCTGCCTTTACCATTCTGGCAGTAGCCCAGCTGAGATTGACGGCTGTGGGACGTGAGGAATCAAGATAATTTTTAAGTTCGTGTATATCTGTTTTGTCGGAAAACAGAGTCATAGCATATCCTGCAAAAACGCCTATAGCAGGAGCGCCTCTCACCATCAGCTTTTTTATAGCGTCATAGGCGTCTTCTTTGCTTTTTATCTCAACCCATTTTTCCTCGTTTGGCAGAATCGTCTGGTCAAGTATAAATAAACGCTTGTTTTCCATTAAAATTCTCCTACAGATTTCAAAATCAGGTTTTTAAATATCGGAGCAATCCTGTTTGCGGTTTCGTTGACTTCTTTGCTGGTTATTGGTGTTTTGCTTATTCCGCTGGCAAGATTTGAAATTACGCTGATTGCGCATACCTCAAAGCCACAGTGCTTAGCCGCCTGCGCTTCTATTGCGGTGCTCATACCCACTGCGTCTGCACCGAGAGCCCTCGCCATTCGTATTTCAGCAGGGGTCTCAAAATTCGGTCCTCTGAACTGAAGATAAACTCCGTATTTCAGATTTATATTTCCATTTTCAGCATTTTTTGCAACTTTGCTGATAAGGTCGGGGGAGTACACCTGGCTCATATCAGGAAAACGGGGTCCAAGTTCGTCGTCGTTTTCGCCCACAAGGGGAGATTCCACAAAGCTTGAGATATGGTCGGTTATAACCATAAGATCTCCTACGTTAAAGCTGCTGTTTATTCCTCCTGCGGCATTTGTCAGAAGAAGCTTTTTGGCTCCCATTTTTTTCATGAGCCTTACAGGAGCGGCAACCTGCTTTGCGCTGTAGCCTTCGTAAAGATGAACCCGTCCCTGCATTATTACAACATTTTTGCCGCCTATGTTCGTAAATACAAACCGTCCTTCGTGACCGGGAGCGGTGGAAACGGGGAAGTCAGGTATGTCCGCATAGTCAATGGTGCACAGCGCTTCTACCTCGTTTGCAAGGTCACCGAGACCGCTTCCCAGAACCAAAGCAACCTCCGGTACGATGTCCGTTTTTTCTCTTATAAATTCTATCTGTCTTTCGTTCAATTTTATCACCCAAGGCTATTATATAGGTTTTTGTAAATTAAATCAATAAAATGCTATTGCATTATTTTTCTGTTTTTGTTATTATTAATTAGTGATATCAGTGATATATCTTTTTGGAGGAAAAGTATGAAAAAGATTATTTCATTAATAATGTGTCTTGTATTTGTGGGCTGTATGTTTGCCGGCTGCACAAATAAGGAAGACCTTAAAAGCGACATAGTGCTTATCACTAACGGAGGTACTATCAGCGACGGCGGTTATAATCAGAGCGCGTGGGAAGGAATTTCAGCCTTTGCTGAGGAGAACTCCATGACTTGCCGTTACTATCAGCCGGTGCTTGACGAAAGCGGTGAGATTACCGTTGAGAATGTTGAAAAATACGTTGAGCTTTCCGCTGAAAACGGTGCAAAGTATATTGTTTTGCCCGGCGAGGAATTTGCTGTCAGCGCATATGAGGTTGCGTCAATTTATCCGGATATTAATTTTATCCTTATGGAAGCTGTTCCTCATTCTGCAGATGATACCACAGACCGCTATATGAGCAATGTTATGAGCGTTTCATTTGATTCCCTTCAAAGCGGATTTCTTGCAGGATATATCTCTGTGTTAAACGGTAATACAGAGCTTGGATATTTCGGCCAGAACAGCAGCAAAAATTCAGCTTCATACGGAGCAGGATTTGTTCAGGGCGCAGCTTATGCTGCGGATTCAATGGGCATTCCGGTAACCGTTGACTGGGCGGAATATGACTCGGCTCTTCTTGATTACAGCTATGATTTTACTATTCAGGCATGCTATGAAAAAATTGAGGACCAGGACGATACCACATTTACTGTTAATATTGTGGACGGACTTGGCTCAGGTACATATACTGAAGGTTCAAACGTTACAGTTACTGCAAATCCTGCACCGGAAGGTATGGTTTTTGACTGTTGGGAGGTTAAAAGCGACACTGAAGGCGTAAGGGACAGCAAGGTTAACGTTTCCTCAGAGAAAACACCGACCATTAATCTTATTGTTGAAAAATGCGACTGCACTATTTCTGCAAAATATGTTGAGGCTGACGAGTCAAACGTTAATGTTGAGGTTATGAATGCCAATGGCAGCGGCGTTTACGAAGCTTTCAGCGTTGAGGAAGGCGGTTCTTGCACAATTACCGCTCCCGTAGCAGAGAATAATATGGTGTTTGATCACTGGGAAACAGACGCTCAGGTAGAGTTTGAAGATGCTGAGAGCTCTTCTACTGAAATCAAAAATGTTAATGAGGATATCCAGGTTACTCCTGTTTATACAGTAAGCGAAACACCGACATTTAACGTAACTGTTGTTACCGGTGAGGGCGGCAACGGCGACTCCACAGGCAGCGGCTCCTATACTGCCGGCGACCTTGTAACGCTTGTTTCTGCTCCTCCTCAGGATGGTTATATGTTCTCTCACTGGGAGAATGTTGACGCTTACGGCAACAGCACCGGCATTGCTATGGAAAATGAATATAACTACGGCACCACCTTTGAAATGGCTGACAGATATGCTTCAATATGTGATACTATGTTTAATAACGGTGTAACTACTATATTTACAGGAGGCAACGATAAGTCTGACTCAGCATTTACTTCAAAGTGGGATTTCGATACCGAGCTTAATGTAATTACTGCCGGTCAGCAAAACGGCGACGCTTATACGACAATCGTAAATAACTACGGCGAAGCTATCAAGGATTGTCTTGCTGATTTTAAGGGCGGTACAGTAAGTCTTGCAAGTTGTGCTACTGACGGAATTTTTGCTTCATTCGTTTCGGATGATGAGGAAATTCAGGCTCAGTATGAAGAGGTTTATAAGGCTTTGGCTGACGGCAAGATTGCTTTGATTCAGGTTCAGAGCAACGGCGCAGGATATGATTTCTGCAAGTATTATAACGAGCAGAAGCCGTCAAAATGCCTTACCCTTAACGGTTGGTTTTTAGAGGGATTCTCTCTGGAATAATCTAGTTGAGATAAGATAATTAATAAAATAATTAAAGGCTGTTTCGTTTGAAACAGCCTTTTTTTGTTGTTTAGATATTAATTATATGTAATTGTTATATTCTGCTTTTGTAATCCAAAAGTTCTTTTTCGTTAACGTATCCGCTCAAAGCGCCTACTGCCGTTACTGCCTTGCCGCCGGTAATGTTTCCGAATTCGATGCAGTCCTTAAGAGGATAATCATAAAAGAGTCCGTACATAAATCCTGCAAGAAAAGCGTCTCCCGCTCCTGTGGAATCTACGTTTGTAAATTCCTGAATGCTCGGGCAGAAGAAATAATCCTCACCGTCAATACCTATGCAGCCGTCTGCGTCAACCTTAACAACAACCTTGTCAAAATACTTTTTAAGTGCGTAAGCAGCGGCCTTTTCGTTGCTTGTTCCTGTAATCCTCAGAGCTTCTTTTCTGTTTGGTGTGTAATAATCCGCCGTGCTGAGATATTCGTCATATTTTTCAAAGCTCATTTCGTCGTCCCAGCCTGTGTCAAGCACCATAATCGTGCCTTCTTCTTTCAGCTTCTTATATACAGGCAGGAAGCCGCCCATCTGCATCATGCAGATTTTTGCGCCCTTTGCCATTTCGTAAAATGTCTCAAGCGATTTGTCGTCAGGCTCAATACTGCCTTTGCCGTAGCTGTAAAAAGTTCTGTCCTTAGGCAGAATTATTGCCGAGGTAATATTCAGCGGTATCTGATCACCGCTGTAAAGATTAACGGGGGACACTCCGTTTTCAATAAATTTGTCCTTGGCAAAGTTTGAAAAAATATCGTTTCCGAGCTCGGTGGCTATTCTTGTCTCAATGCCAAGCCTGCCGAGGTTTATCAGCGTGGCAGGAAGTCCGCCCCCAAGCTGAAGTGAAAAATCCTGGCAGTAAAGCTCTTCGCCGACTCCTGCAAGCCTGTCGAATCCCTGAAACAGGAGGTCAACATTTGTTGCCCCCGCACCTGCGATAAATGCCATTTTAACCGCTCCTGACTAAAAAATCAGTGCTATTATAGTATAAATATCTTTTGTTGTAAATAGGAAAATTAAAGATTTTTATGTTGACTTGCAACAGCCGATATATTATAATGAATTAGATAAAAAGGAACGAGATTTCCTAATAATATGAAAGGATCGCAGATTATGATTTTGCTGATAAAAAACGCATTGGCATATATTGACAAAACATTCAAAAGATCCGATATACTCATAAAAGACGGAAAAATCCATAGCCTTGGTATTTCTGTTTTATCTGATAATGTTGACCGTGTTATTGACGCACAGGGTAAGTATTTTTTAATTCCGGGTTTCGTTGATGTTCATACGCATCTTCGTGAGCCCGGTTTTTCTTATAAGGAGACGATCGGCACAGGCTCTGCCGCAGGCGCAAGAGCAGGTTATACAACCATCTGCACTATGCCGAATCTCAATCCGCCTCCGGATACTCCTGAGCATTTAAAGGCGCAGACGGATATTATTGATACCGACGCTGTGATACAGGTCCTGCCCTTTGGCACCATAACAATGGGCAGAAGAGGCGGCGGTGAAACAGTTGATTTCAAAGCGATGGCTGACAGTGTTGTGGGCTTTTCCGACGACGGATCAGGCGTTCAGGAAGAAGATGTTATGCGCCGTGCTATGACAGAATGTGCAAAGCTCGGCAAGATAATTTCCGCCCACTGCGAGGTAAATGAGCTTTTAAAAGGCGGTTATATCCACGACGGAGAGTATGCACGCAAGCATAATCACAGGGGTATATGCTCCGAGTCTGAATGGCAGCAGATAGAGCGTGACTGCCGCTTGGCAGAAGAGACCGGCTGCCGTTATCATGTCTGCCACATCTCCACAAAGGAGAGCGTAGATATAATCAGAAAAGCAAAGGCAAGGGGCGTTAAGGTTACCTGCGAAACTGCCCCCCATTATCTGACAATGTGCGACAGTGATTTGCAGGAGGACGGCAGATTTAAAATGAATCCTCCCCTTCGCTCAAAGGAGGACATGGAGGCGCTCGTTGAGGGCGTGCTGGATTCCACTGTGGATGTTATCGCAACAGACCACGCACCCCACAGCGCCGAGGAAAAAGCAAAAGGGCTTGAAAAATCTGCCATGGGAGTCGTAGGGCTTGAAACTGCCTTCGGTGTGCTCAATACAAAACTTGTTAAAACAGGCGTTATCACTCTTGAAAAATTAGTTGAGATGATGTCTGTAAGACCGAGAGAGATTTTCGGCATAGAAGGCGGAGAGATAAAAGAGGGCGCAGTCGCAGACCTTGCGCTTATAGACGCCGACAGGGAATGGACAGTTGACCCTGAGAAATTTGTGACCAAGGGCAGGGCAACGCCGTTTAAAGACTGGAAATTACAGGGTGTGAACCTTTTGACTATATACAGAGGAGAGATTGTTTATGAAACCGTATGACAAGAAAATCGTGCTTGAAAACGGCCGGGAATTTTACGGCTACGGCTTCGGCGCAGATAAAGAGGCGATAAACGAAATCGTTTTTAACACATCAATGGTGGGCTATCAGGAAATTATATCCGACCCCAGTTATACCGACCAGATGGTGTGCATGACTTATCCGCTTATAGGTAATTACGGTATTACCGATGAGGATTACGAAACAAAGATACCGACAATGGGCGGACTTATTGTGCGCGAATACAATGATCTTCCGTCAAATTTCAGATATACTAAAACACTTTCAGAAGTGCTTGACGAGTATAATATCCCCGGTATCAGCGGAGTGGATACACGTATGATAACAAGGATAATCCGTGACGAGGGTTCACAGAAAGTTATAGTGTGTGATGCCGACGTGCCGTATGATGAGGCGCTGAAAAAGGTCAGGGAATATGTTATTCCTACCGACATGGTGTCACGTGTAAGCTGCAAAAAGCGCTGGTATTCAAGAACGCCTAATCATAAGTATGACGTGGTGGCTATTGACTGCGGAATTAAGCTTAATATCATAAGAAAACTTAACGAAAAAGGCTGCAACGTGACGGTAGTTCCGTACAACATCACAGCAGAAGAAATAATGAGCATGAAGCCGGACGGACTTTTCCTTTCAAACGGGCCCGGTAACCCTGAGGACGTTCAGGAAGTTATCTCAGTAGTCCGACAGCTTAAGGGCAAACTCCCGATTTTCGGAATTTGTCTCGGTCACCAGATGATTTCCCTTGCCCTGGGAGCAAAAACATTTAAGATGAAATTCGGTCACAGAGGCGGTAACCATCCCGTAATGAATCTTGAAACCGGCAAGATAGAAATAACTTCACAGAACCATTCATACGCAGTTGACGTTGCGTCGCTTGAGGGCACTGAGTTAAATCTTACGCATAAGAACCTGCTTGACGATACTGCTGAGGGAGTTAAGTCAGAGGAGAATAAACTGTTCTCCGTTCAGTATCACCCGGAGAGTGCACCCGGTCCTCAGGACAGCGCATATCTGTTTGATGAATTTATCGCATTGATGGAAAAGGAGGCGGATAAGAATGCCTAAGAGAACTGATATTCATAAAATACTTGTTATCGGCTCAGGTCCTATAGTAATCGGACAGGCTGCCGAATTTGACTATTCCGGAACACAGGCGTGCCTTGCTCTTAAAGAGGAGGGCTACGAGGTAGTTCTTATCAACTCAAACCCTGCCACAATAATGACTGATACCGATATAGCAGATAAGGTCTATATGGAACCGCTGAATCTTGAATACGTGGCAAGAATCATCCGCCACGAAAGACCTGACGCTATCCTGCCGTCACTGGGCGGACAGACAGGACTTAACCTTGCCGTTCAGCTGGCAAAGAAAGGTGTTCTTCAGGAATGCGATGTTGAGATACTCGGAACAAAATTTGAAGCAATCGAAAGAGCAGAGGACAGGGAACTCTTTAAGGAGCTTTGTGAAAGCCTCGGCGAGCCGGTGCTCCCCTCCGAAATTGCCGAAACTCTTGAGGACGGACTTGAGGCAGCCAGACGTATCGGCTTCCCGGTTGTGCTTCGTCCGGCGTTTACCCTCGGCGGTACAGGCGGCGGCTTTGCCGACGATGAGGAAGAATTTGTTCTTATGATGAAGAATGCTCTTGCAATATCTCCTGTTCATCAAGTGCTTGTGGAGAAGAGCATCAAGGGCTATAAGGAAATAGAATATGAGGTAATGCGTGATGCCAACGATACGGCAATCACCATCTGTAATATGGAAAACATCGACCCCGTTGGCGTTCATACAGGCGACTCGGTGGTTGTTGCTCCGTCACAGACTCTTACAAATAAAGAATATCAAATGCTGCGTGATTCAGCTCTGAAGATTATCAGGGAGCTTAAGATTGAGGGCGGCTGCAACGTGCAGTTTGCGCTTGACCCGCATTCTTTCCAGTATTATCTTATTGAGGTAAATCCGAGAGTATCCCGTTCGTCTGCTCTCGCCTCAAAGGCTTCCGGTTATCCAATCGCCAGAGTATCTGCAAAGATATCCGTAGGTATGTATCTTAATGAAATACCGATAGCCAATACTCCCGCTTCATTTGAGCCGACTCTTGACTATGTTGTTACCAAGATAGCAAGATTCCCGTTTGATAAATTTGCTGACGCTAATAATACTCTTAACACCCAGATGAAAGCTACCGGCGAGGTTATGGCAATCGGCAGAACCATGGAGGAGAGCTTACTCAAGGCAGTGCGCTCCCTTGAAACAGGAGTTTGCCACCTCTACGACAAAAAATTTGATAACTATACGGAAGAAGAGCTTTTGAAATATATCAAAAACGGCACTGACGACAGACTTTTCGCCATTGCCCAGCTCATCCGTCTGGGAGTGGATCTTCTTCATATCTATAATGCTACTAAGATAGATATGTTTTTCCTGGAGAAATTCAAGAACATAGTTGATTTTGAGGATACGCTCAAGTCAAATCCCGGTGATCTTGAAACTTTGAGAGACGCTAAGAAAATGGGTGTTTCCGACGAGTTTATCGGAAAACTCTGGAATATGACTCCGGCTCAGATATTTAATATGAGAAAAGACAACGGTATTATGCCGGTGTACAAGATGATAGATACCTGCGCTTCGGAGTTTGACTCATATGTTCCGTATTTCTACTCCACATACGAGCAGGAGAATGAGTCCGTTGTATCCGATAAGGAAAAAATAGTAGTTCTCGGTTCAGGTCCGATAAGAATTGGTCAGGGTGTAGAATTTGACTACTCCACCGTTCACGCTATCTGGTCAATCCGTGATGCAGGCTATGAAGCTATAATCATCAATAATAACCCTGAGACAGTATCGACGGATTATACCACCTCGGATAAGCTCTATTTTGAGCCGCTTACGGTGGAAGACGTTATGAATATTATTACGCTGGAGAATCCTAAGGGCATTGTCGTATCCCTGGGCGGTCAGACGGCGATCAACCTTGCTCCGCCGCTGGATGCGCTGGGCGTTCCGATTATCGGCACCGACGTTGAGGCAATTGACAGAGCGGAGAACAGGGACAGCTTTGAAAAGGTTATGGAGTCACTGGGAATTCCTCAGCCAAAGGGGCTTGCCGTTACCGATATCGACGAGGGCGCAAGAGTTGCGGCTCAGATCGGTTATCCCGTTCTTGTTCGTCCGTCATTCGTTCTGGGCGGAAGAGCCATGCAGATAGTTGCAAACGAGGCGTCACTTCGCCATTATCTCCAGACCGCAGTTGAAATCAATACCGAGCAGCCTGTGCTGGTTGATAAATATATCATGGGCAGGGAACTTGAGGTAGACGCTATTTGTGACGGCACTGACGTGTTTGTTCCCGGAATTATGGAACATGTTGAGAAAACAGGCGTTCACTCAGGCGACTCAATCTCAATTTATCCCACGTTCTCAGTATCCCAGGCTGTTAAGGACAAAATCCTTGATTATACAGTCCGTTTGGGCAAAGCAATCGGCATAATCGGTCTTTATAACATTCAGTTTATAGCCGACGATAAGGACGACGTTTATGTTATCGAGGTTAATCCCAGATCATCAAGAACCGTACCTTTCCTTTCAAAAGCAACATCTGTTCCTATGGCTCATATTGCAACTCAGGTAATACTCGGCCATTCGCTTAAGGAGCAGGGAATAACTGAGGTTTATCCCAAGGAAAAGCAGCGCTGGTATGTTAAGGCTCCTGCGTTCTCTTTCTCAAAATTAAAGGGCATGGATACTTATCTTTCACCTGAAATGAAATCAACAGGTGAGGCAATCGGATATGATAAATCCCTTACAAGAGCTCTTTATAAGGCAATTCAGGCTTCAGGCATGAACGTGGCAAACTACGGCACGGTGCTTGTTACCATTGCCGACCAAGACAAGCCCACCGCACTGCCTCTTATCAAGCGATTTTATGACCTTGGCTTCAATATTGAGGCTACCGAGGGCACTGCAAAATATCTCAAATCCCACGGTATACGCACAAGAGTCCGTCAGAAACTTACCCTTGATGAGAGCGACGAGATTCTTAAGGCGCTTCGTCAGGGTCATATAGCATATGTAATCAATACCATTGATATTAACGCCGGCGACTCTCATTCCGACGGCTCGGAAATCAGACGTGCCGCCGTTGAAAATAATGTTACTATGTTTACATCTCTTGATACAGTCAAGGTTCTTCTTGACGTTCTTGAGGAGATAACGCTGGGCGTATCAACCATTGACGCAGAATAAGGTGACGGCTTATGTATAAGGAAGATAATTATAAGATTCTGTCAAACGAAAAAATAGCCAAGGATGTTTATAAGATGATTCTTGAGGGCGATACTCAGTATATCACCGCTCCCGGTCAGTTCATAAACATTAAGCTTAATGATAAATTCCTGCGCCGCCCCATTTCTGTCTGCGACTGCGACGACAGCACGATTACGATTATTTATAAGGTCGTAGGCAGCGGTACGGAATATATGTCAACCCTTGAAGAGGGCGAAATTCTTGATATACTTACAGGACTCGGCAACGGATATGATATTTCAAAATCCACAAAGCCGCTGCTTATCGGCGGGGGAGTTGGTGTTCCGCCCCTTTATTTGCTTGCAAAAAAACTTATAGCAGCAGGGCAGAGACCCGTTGTAATACTCGGCTTTAACACTAAGGACGAAATCTTTTATGAAGATGAGTTCAAGTCAATCGGCTGCGACGTCAGAGTTACAACCGTTGACGGCTCTTACGGAATAAAGGGCTTTGTTACAGATGCATTCCCCGATGATTACGACTATTTCTATACCTGCGGTCCAATGCCTATGTTCAGGGCGATAGAAAAAGTTGCCGTTACCTCAGGTCAGTATTCCTTTGAGGAAAGAATGGGCTGCGGCTTTGGCGCTTGCATGGGCTGTTCGTGCAAAACAAAGTACGGCAGCAAGCGCATTTGCAAGGACGGTCCCGTCCTTGAGAGGGAGGAGATCGTATGGTAGATTTGTCAGTTTGCCTTGCAGGTCTTAAAATGGACAATCCCGTGGTGCCTGCGTCGGGCACTTTCGGTTTCGGCAAGGAATTTAAGGACTTTTACGATATAAATATCCTGGGCTCGTTCTCATTTAAAGGAACTACCAGGGATGCAAGATTCGGAAATCCTACACCGAGAATTGCGGAATGTGAAAGCGGTATGATAAATGCCGTGGGACTTCAGAATCCCGGCGTGCATCATGTTATTGAGCATGAACTTCCTGAGATGAGGGAGTATTTTCATAAGCCTGTTATCGCCAACGTGTCGGGATTTTCCGTGGAGGATTACGCTTATACCTGCTCGCTTCTTGACAAGCAGGAGCAGGTGGGAATACTTGAGGTGAATGTTTCCTGCCCCAATGTCCACGGCGGCGGAATGAGCTTCGGAACATCGCCTGAATGTGCCGCAGAAGTAACCAAAGCTGTAAAAGCGGTCACAACAAAGCCGGTGTTTATCAAGCTTTCTCCCAATGTAACGGATATCGTTTCCATAGCCAAAGCATGCGAAGAGGCGGGAGCCGACGGCATATGCCTTATCAATACCATGCTTGGTATGCGTATCGACATAAAAAGGCGCAAGCCGGTGATTGCCAATAAAATGGGCGGTTTCAGCGGTGACGCTATTTTCCCGGTGGCAGTCAGAATGGTTTACCAGGTGTCAAAAGCGTGTGATATTCCGGTAATGGGCTGCGGCGGCGTGTCATCGGCTCAGGATGTTATTGAGATGATGATGGCAGGAGCAACAGCAGTTCAGGTGGGTGCGGCAAATCTTGTTGACCCGTATGCCTGCAAGAATATAATCGAGTCTCTCCCTTCAGAGTGCGAGAAGCTCGGTATAGATAAAATCAGCGATATTATAGGAGTGATAGACTAATGGGTAAGGACGTAATCGTAGCCTGTGATTTTTCATCAGCTCAGGCAACCTTTGATTTCCTCGATAAATTCACTGAGGAAAAGCCTTTTGTTAAAATCGGCATGGAACTGTATTATGCCGAGGGTCCGTCAATTGTCAGGGAAATCAAGAAAAGAGGTCACAAGATATTTCTTGACCTCAAACTTCACGATATCCCCAATACTGTAAAAAAAGCAATGGCAGTGCTTTCAAAGCTGGATGTGGATATGACTAACCTCCATGCCGCCGGCACAATTGATATGATGAAAGCGGCTGTTGAGGGACTCACCCGTGAGGACGGCACCAGACCGATACTTATCGCAGTTACTCAGCTTACCTCAACAAGCGAGGAAAGAATGCAGAAAGAACTGCTCATAAATTCGTCAATAAACGATACTATCGTTCAGTATGCTAAAAACGCTAAAGAAGCAGGTCTTGACGGCGTTGTGTGCTCACCTCTTGAGGCTGGAATGGTTAAAGAGGGCTGTGGCAGCAGTTTTCTGACAGTTACTCCCGGAGTGCGCTTTGCTGACGGCGACGTGGGCGACCAGGTCAGGGTAACAACACCTGCCAAGGCTAAGGAGATAGGCTCCGACTATATAGTTGTGGGCAGACCTATCACTGCCGCTGATGACCCGGTTGCGGCATACAGACGCTGTGTCGAGGAATTTGTTGGATAAGGAGATTATTATGGAAGCATATAAAAAAGAATTTATAAAATTTCTTGAAGATGCCGGAGTTTTAAAATTCGGTGATTTCACTGCAAAAAGCGGCAGAAAAATTCCGTATTTCATCAATGCCGGCGATATAAAAACAGGCAAGCAGATTCAAAAGCTCGGAGAGTTTTATGCCAAGGCTTATTTTGAAAAACTCGGCAACAAGAAAGCAGTTCTTTACGGCCCGGCATATAAGGGCATTCCGATTGCCGTGTCTGCCGCTGTGGCTCTTGCCAAGGAAGGACTCGACGTTCCTTTCTTCTTTAACAGAAAGGAAGAGAAAGACCACGGCGAGGGCGGCGTTTTCGTCGGCTATACTCCCAAGGAGGGAGAAGATATAGTTATTGTTGAGGACGTTGTCACTGCAGGAACAGCTATCAGGGAGAGCATGGCTATTCTCTCCAAGCTACAGGGCACCAAAGTGGCTGCTGTGTTCGTTATGGTTGACCGTAAGGAAAAGGGACAGACAGAAAAATCAGCAATCGCCGAGGTGGGCGATGAGTACGGCTTCCCCGTATATTCTGTTGTGGATGTTTACGACATAATCGAGTATCTCGAGGAAGACGACAAGAACTTTGAGAACGTCGAGAGAATAAAGAAATATCTTGAAATCAACGGCGCAAAGGCATAATAAAAGCTTACTATGGATGATAAGGAAGGGATTTTAATGCGGCATTTACTTGATACTACCGATCTTTCGTTAAAGGAAATTGACGATATGATCGCCCTTGCTATAGATATAATTAACAATAAAGAAAAATATGCTCACGTCTGTGACGGCAAGAAACTTGCCACTCTCTTTTTTGAGCCGTCCACCAGAACCAGACTTTCGTTTGAGGCAGCTATGATGGAGCTTGGCGGCAATGTTCTCGGCTTTTCCGAGGCGGCGTCTTCTTCAGCCTCCAAGGGCGAAAGCGTTGAGGATACTGCGGCAATGGTATCCTGCTATGCGGATATCATTGCTATGAGGCATCCGCTGGAGGGCGCTCCGAGGGTAGCCAGCATGAGAAGCAGTGTCCCAATTATAAACGCCGGCGACGGCGGACATTCCCACCCGACTCAGACGCTGACTGACCTTCTGACAATATACCGTGAGAAGGGCACGTTTGATAATCTCACCGTGGGACTGTGCGGCGATTTGAAATTCGGCAGAACGGTTCATTCGCTTATCAAAGCTATGTGCAGATATAAGAATGTAAAATTTGTGCTTATTGCACCAAAGGAGCTGTCAGTTCCTGATTACATAAAGAGCGATGTTCTCGATAAGAGCGGTAACGAGTATATCGAGGTTGAGAAGATGGAAGATGTTATGGACACCCTTGACATTCTCTATATGACCAGAATACAGCGTGAACGCTTTTTCTCCGAGGATGAGTATTTGAAGCACAAGGACGCATTTGTGCTTGATCTTGCTAAGCTTAAAAACGCCCGTCAGGATCTTACAATAATGCATCCTCTGCCAAGAGTAAACGAGATTGCCACCGAAGTGGACGACGACCCGAGAGCAAAATATTTTGTCCAGGCTCTCAACGGAAAATATATCCGTATGGCTCTTATTATGACTCTTCTTAAATGGGGAGGTGCCCTTTAATGAATATAGACGCAATAGAAAACGGCTACGTAATCGACCACATCCCGTCAGGAAAGGGAATGAGAGTTTATGAGATTTTAGGACTTGACTCACTCTCATGCCAGGTGGCAATTATAACTAACGCCAAATCAAAGAAAAACAATTCTAAGGATATTATCAAAATCAATGAGCTTATTGACCTTGATTTGGACTCCATCGCATATATCGCGCCGAATGCTACGGTAAATGTGATTAAGGACAGCACCAGAGTCGAAAAGCGTAAGCTTACTCTGCCTGATGAGCTTAGGGACGTTATAAAATGCCCGAATCCCAGATGCATAAGCAATAACGAACCTATAACTCATGTGTTCAAACGTACTGACGATAAGGGAACTTACCGCTGCCTTTACTGTGAAACCAAGGCAAAATAAGTATGTTTTCCTATTAGATTGTTTGCATAATAAAACAAAACAGGACTGTTATAAGCAGTCCTGTTTTCTATATTTTAACTATATCTATAACCGTCAGTATATTATCTTTTACCTTAAAATGCACGTCAAAGTCAAGGTAACGCACACCGTATACCCTGTCGGGGGAATCCTGATAAGCAGGGCGTGGGTCGTGTCTTAATATTCCGATTATTCCTGCCTGTTTTTCGTCGGGTATCAGGCTAAGCAATTTTTCAGGGAAGTCCACTTTAAGCCCGTAGTTAATAAAATCACCTGCAAAGCTCTGCTTGGCATCCGGTCTGCTGTCGGTGTAGGTGATGTACGGCTTGATGTCATAAATCGGCGTGTCGTCAGTCATATCAACTCCGCTTACGCTGATAACAGGACCCAGCTCTTTGGTGAACTCGATTTTTTCTATCTTAACGCAGGAAAGCCCTATGGGATTGGGACGAAACGGCGAGCGCGTGGCGAAAACACCTTTTCTTATCTCACCGCCCAGCCGTGGCGGACGTACCGTCGGCGACCAGCTGCTGCGCAGATTTTCGCTGAATTGCCATATTACCCAAAGGTGGGAGAATTCCTCAAGCCCCCTTACCGCTTCGCGCACCCTGTATTCAGGCTCGAATATTATCTTTCCCGTCAGCTCCTCAACAATACCGCTTTGCCTTGGCACGCCGAATTTGTCTGGCATATCGGTTTTAATTTTTGCAATTATCTTCATAATAAGTATTCCATAATATCAAAATGTCAATGATAAGTATATAACAAAATAAAATACTTAACAAGTATTTATTGCTATGTTTGACATTACTAACTTTTGTGTGTTATAATTTACTTTATTAAATTAAAGTAAAAGAGGAAGTATCCGGATTGGAAAATTATTCTATCAGCCTGCCAAGCTATTCAATCGGCGACAGGGTCTATGACAAGATAGGGGAGATATGCTCTCCGTTCGGTAAAAAGGTCGTTTGCATCGGCGGTAAGACTGCCATGAGCAAGGTAAAGGAGCTTATTGTCGAAAGCGTTGCGGCGACTGAGCTTGAGATACTCGATTTTGTCTGGTACGGCGGCGAGTCAAGCTACGAAAATGTTGAGAAATTAAAGAATAACGAAGCTGTCAAAGAAGCCGATATGATTTTTGCTATCGGCGGTGGAAAAGCTTTGGATACAGCCAAGGCGCTGGCTTACGTTACCGGTCTGACTGTTTTTACTTTTCCCACCATCGCCTCAAACTGTGCCGGAACAACGGCGGTTTCAATTATGTACAACAGCGACGGCAGCTTTAAAGAACCGTTCTTCTTTACGGCTCCGGCAAAGCACTGCTTTATTTATACTCCGGTAATCGCTCAGTCGCCGTCAAAATACATTTGGGCAGGTATGGGCGATACTTACGCAAAGTATTTTGAGGCTGAGATGAGCAGCAGGGGAGAAGATTTGGTTCATTATCATGCTTTGGGCGTTACCACAAGCAGACTCTGCCTCTATCCGCTTTTAAAATACGGAAAAAAAGCTCTTGATGATTTTAAGCAGGGTAAGGCTACGTTTGAGGTGGAGCAGGCGATTTTGTCCGTGGTTGTCACCACAGGCATCGCCTCGATACTGCTGACTGCGGAGCATATAATCGACTATAACACCGGACTGGCTCACGCCGTGTTTTATTCCCTGACCTCGTATCCTCATATTGAGGAAAGGCATCTTCACGG
>HHCFR02800__coassemble_1506_pt1 | contig 20536 bp, 16 predicted proteins | sample HHCFR02800__metabat2_high_PE_036 | metagenome-assembled genome bin HHCFR02800 | reverse complement strand
CTATTGTATTTATTATTATATGTACGGTCGTTGCAATTTCTGTTGTTAACGGAAGCAGCGTTGCTTCTGTAAGCAACGTAAATATGGACAAAAACACCAGTGATATGATAAAAATAGGGTGGGAAGAGGTAGAAAACGCAGACGGTTACCGTATTTACGTCTTAAATAATAAAAGCGGCGAATATGAAAAAAAGGACGATGTGCCCGGCGGCGAAAATTGTTCTTATATATTCAAAAACTTAAGTTCTTCGACAGTTTATAAAATTAAGGTTACTGCAGTCAAAATGTTCCATGATAAAGAATACGAGAGTGATGACGCTGAAGAGGTAACGGTTTATTCGCTTCCGGCATCGCCAGACCTTAGTCTTTCTTCACCCGAAGAGGGTGTAATGAACGCACAGTGGGACGAGCAGGAAAATGTTTCCGGATATGAGCTGCAATATTCAAAAAGCGACGATTTCAGCGACGCTCAGGACGAAATTCTGTCAGAAACAAGTTTTACCGTGAAAAAGCTTACCCCTAAGGCGGTGTATTATGCCAGAGCAAGAGCTTTTGCGGAAATAGACCGAAAAACCATTTACTCCGGCTGGTGCAAGACTGCAAAAATAGAGATAAACAAAAAAGTTGTAATGAACTCGGATATTGACCCTAATAAGCCTATTGTAGCGCTTTCCTTTGACGACGGTCCGGCATTTGACGAAAACGGTGTTAACTCAACTATGCAGATACTTGATGTTCTGGAGGAGCACGGCGCCAGAGCTACCTTCTTTATGTGCGGTTCAAGGATAAATGATTCAACGAAAAAAATCCTTGAAAGAGAAGTAAAGCTTGGATGCGAGCTTGGCAATCACACATACAGCCATAAGAATTACGGAAAGAAGGTAACTGCCGATGATATTAAGAAATGCAGCGAAGCAATTAAGGATGCCAGCGGCAGTTATCCTACAATATTCAGATGCCCCGGCGGAATAATGTCAGACGTTATACAAGAGGAATGCCGCAAGGAAGGAATGCCCATTGCATACTGGTCAGTAGAACCGCAGGACTGGAAAGTCAGGGATGCTGACAAGATATATAAATCTGTTATGAGTCACGTTTATGATGGCTCAATAATCTTGATGCATGATATTTATCCGACTACTGCACAGGCAGTTGAAAAAATAGTTCCAAAGCTTATTGAGGAAGGTTATCAGGTTGTTGGAGTCAGCGAAATGATTGCGGCTAAAAATAACGGCAGTCATCCAAAAACGGGCCAGCAGTACATAGACTATAAAACAATAAACAATAACACTTGATAGAATAAATAAAAACAGGACTGTGATTTTTCACAGTCCTGTTTTGTTACGTGGTATTAAAGCACAGCGTTTAAAAACTGTTTAAGTCTTGGGTCCTTAGGAGCGTTGAAAAGCTCTTGGGGAGGTGCGTCCTCAACTATATATCCGTCTGCCATAAACAGCACGTGGTCGGATACCTCACGAGCAAATCCCATTTCGTGGGTTACGACCACCATGGTCATGCCGTCCTTGGCAAGGTTTTTCATAACCTGCAAAACTTCACCTACCATTTCGGGGTCAAGAGCAGATGTAGGCTCGTCAAAAAGCATTACCTTTGGATTCATTGCCAGGGAACGAACGATTGCCGCTCTCTGTTTTTGTCCGCCGGAAAGCTGGGACGGGTAGGCGTCTGCCTTGTCCTCCAGCCCAACAAGTTTAAGAAGTCTCAAAGCGTCCTCTGCCGCCTCTTCTTTGCTCTTGAGCTTAAGATTTACCGGGGCGAGGGTAATGTTTTTCATAATAGTGAGATTATTGAAAAGGTTAAAATGCTGGAACACCATTCCCATATGCTGACGGATTTTGTTTACGTCACATTTCTTGTCGGTGATGAGTTCATCTTCAAACCAGATCTCGCCCTCAGTGGGTACTTCCAGCAGATTGAGGCATCTGAGAAATGTGCTTTTTCCTGAGCCTGAGGGACCGATTACAACAATCTTTTCGCCCTGATTTATTTCGTAATTAATGCCTTTGAGAACTTCGTTGTCGCCGAAGCTCTTTTTTAGATTACAGACTTTTATCACTTCTTCTCAGACTCCTTTCCATAATTTTTATAAGCAGGGAAATGAATACAACCAGCACAATGTAGATAAGAGCCATTACGAGATAAGGAATCATAAACTCATAGCTGTTTGAGCCGATTCTGTTAAACGCTACATAAAGGTCCGTAGCTCCTACGAAGCTGACAACTGATGTTTCCTTGATGAGGGAAATGAATTCGTTGCCCAGAGTCGGCAAAATATTTTTAACAGCCTGGGGAATTACAATCTTCATCATTGTTGTGCCATAGCTCAGACCTACTGAACGTCCGCCTTCCATTTGTCCGGGGTCAACGGAGAGTATGCCGGCACGCATGATTTCTGATATATATGCGCCTGAGTTCATTCCGAATACCACAATTGCTACCGACACGGAATTTATATTTATTCCCATAAGAGGAAGCAAAACATAGTAAAACACAAGCAACTGCACCACGATAGGTGTGCCTCTGAAAAGGCTGACATAGAAAACGGAAATTTTGTCAAGTACCTTAATAACGGCATTGCTTTTCGGAACTACTCTGATGGTTGCGATAATCGTACCGATTACGATACCTATCAGCAGACCGCAGATAGCGATGATTGCGGTGTTTTTAAGACCCAGTAGCACCGTTTTGTAACCGTCGTGATTTATAAAGAATTCTATGAATACTTCAATTTTTCTGTCAAAATTCTGCATATTACTTACATACCTTTTAAGCCTTTTGAAAAATCAACGGCAACAATACCGTTAAAAAATAGCCTCACCCGAAAACCTTCCGGTACGAGTAAGGCCATTGCGTTTGAAAATTAAGCTACGGCGTTGATAGCGTTTGTGATTGCCTCTGCCGGAGCTGCGTCAATGATAACGTACTGAACTCCGCCGTTAATCAGGTCCTGAACAGCAAGTGAGCCGTTGCTGTAGCCGGTAAAGGTTGCGTTAAGACCTTCAAAGCCGAGATCCTCGCTGCCCTGTACATATGACTGACCTGTTGTGCCGTTCTGTCCGCCGATTTTAACTGATGAGTCGAGACCTTTAAGGATATTTTCAACATCCTCTGCTGTCTGACACTGGTCAAATGTTGTGTCGTCGCCCTTTACTATGAGCTTCTGTGAAGCTGAGTAATAAGACTCAGTAAAATCAACCTGCTCCTGACGCTCAGGGCTTACAGTAAGACCTGCCATACCGATGTCGCATTTTTCCTGCTGAACAGAGAGAAGAACTGCGTCAAACTGCATATCCTTGATAACAAGTTCCTTGCCGAGTCTGTCTGCAAGAAGCTTAGCGATTTCCATATCGATGCCGTAGAATGTATCGCCCTGCTTGTACTCAAAAGGCTCGAACTCAGCGTTTGTAGCAACGATAAGCTGATCCTTTGTGGAATCTTCTTCAGCAGATGTTACTCCAACGGGAGTACCGTCTGAGAAATAATGACTGCAGATTTCGTCAAGCTGACCGTTTTCCTTGATCTCCTTGATGAGAGCGTTTGCCTCTTCCATGAGTTCAGGCTGATTCTTGTCAACACCGAAAGCGTATTCCTCGCTTGTAAGCTCGATATCGATTACCTTAACTTTTGCCTGAGCAGTTGTTTCTCCTGAACCGTTTGAACAGCCGGCGAAGCATGTGATTGCAAGCGCTGCGGCAACAACGGCAACGAGAATTTTCTTTGCCAATTTCATAATTTACTCCTCCGATTAAAATGTATTTATGCAATAAATGAAAACAAACGGGCAGGGACACAAACACCCTTGCCCATTTAGTTAATCTAACATATTAGTATTTTAAAGTCAACATAAATCGCATATTTTAGCGAATAAATATGCATAAAATGTATTATTAGTCAGCGTTTGCAAGCCATTCATATTCCGGAACATAAATTCTTGTTTTATCCCATGGATCCCCGTCGAGATGGCGGATAAGCCAAACGTAATACATCTCATATCCGGGAGCGGTTACCTGCTGGTGAGCATTTCCTCCTCTTATGCACAGGCAGCTTCCGTTTTCTGTTTTATACGGAGTGTCACCCTCAAATCCGGCGCCGAATCCCTCAGGATGATCAAACTGGTAATAGTAGAGCTCCGGCTGGGGATGATGGTGGGGAGGATAGCTTGACCAGCGGCCGGGCTGGTTGAAAACCTCTCCCATTACCATATTTGAATATGGCGCATTATCGAGGTCAAACATGGTGGACACGATCCTGTGACCGGTTCCGTTCCACTGACCCTTGCCGAACTCCTGATAAAGGCAGTTATCAGGATTGTAGAATACTGGCTGCCAAGTCCTGTCATTGTCAGTCATCTGTACAAGGACTTCGCTGTCTTCAAGAGCTGTTATCACTGCCTCTGTCTGCTTGCAGAAGTGAACCGCATACGGTGTCTTTTCAAACGGATTCTTTCTTGCACAGTCCTCGTTGATGTTTTCACCTACCGTGAAATTGACTTTGCCTGAAAGAAGCAGAACAGCGCATTCATTTTCATTTTCATAAATCCTGATGCTCTGACCTTTTTTGAGCTTTTGCACATAAATATCCATGAGCATTTCGGGATTTATTCCGTTCATCTCACAGAGTACTTTCTTTCCGTTTTCGTCAAATTGCGGTTTAAACAGCATTTTTATTACCTCACTTTTATTTTGCAACTTTTTTAATATTTGCTCTTTCGCCCATTACTATGAGATGTTCATTGCTTGAAAATACATAATCGGGAGAATTGATGGGGAACACCTTACCGTTGAGCTTATAAGCTATTACTGTTACGTTGTGTATTTTTCTTACGTTTATTTTAGCAAGGGATTTTCCGACCCAGCTTTCCGGAACAGCAATCTCATATATACCGGTATCCTCGTTTAGCTTGAAATAGTCAAAAACATTTCTTGTGCTGTATTCCACAGCTCTGTTATATGCGGAGTCTCTCTCCGGATATACTACTCTGTCGGCGCCGTTTCTCAGCAAAAATTTCTCATGGATAAGTGACGAAGCCTTTGCGATTACGTATGACGCCCCCAGCTCTTTAAGATAGCTTGTTATTACAAGGCTGTCCTGAAAATCTCCTGCGCATACGAATACGTAGTCGTAGTCTTCCACTCCCAGCGCTGCCAAATTGCTCTTTATGGTAAAATCACCTATCTGAGCTGTTGTTACCTTGTCCGAATATTCATCAATAAGTGTTTCGTTTTTGTCAACAAGCATTACGTCGTTGTCCATTTCACAAAGATATTCCGCAAGATGGTGTCCGAATTTGCCGGCGCCGATAACGAGAATTGATTTCATAAAATGCTATTGTCCTTCTTTCCAAAAAAATTATATATTATACTGTTTGCGAAAAATGGCAAACTGTATTGTACGATTTGATCCCGCGTTTGCACACTGCCGAGTGTTATCCTACAAGCACGGTCCCTTTCGGTTTCTGCGAATTGCGGTTGACAAACTTGTTGGAGTCCAGGATGAAGATGAACACAAACAGCAGCGACGTGATTCTGCCGATAAACATCAGCAGGGTAACAATGATTTCCGGCACCGGGTCAAGAAGCGGCGTGATGCCGGTGGTCATACCTACCGTGCCGAGCGCCGACAAGCATTCAAACAGAATGTCGGAGTATGCGAGTTCCGGCTGTAATATGGAGATGAGAAAAGTAGAAATAAAGATCTCCATAAGGTTAATGATGAAGATCGACGTTGCTTTTCTGGTGACGTCAACGCTGATCCTTTTGCCAAAGACCTCAATATCCTTGGAGTTTTTCAATGTCGCAAAGGTGCACAAAAACATAACTGCCACCGTGGCTGTCTTGATACCGCCGGCAGTGGAGCCGGGCGAGCCGCCGATGAACATCAGAATATCCGTGACTACCTTTGACTCTGTTGCCATCTGCGCGACAGGGACGCTGTTAAAGCCTGCCGTTCTCGGTGTTACGCTGGCAAAAAACGCGTTTAAAATTTTCTGCCACTCGGTCATACCGGCAAACGTATTGTCCCGCTCAAAGATATAAAACAGGACAGTACCGCCGATCAGAAGTATGGCGGTTGTGAGCAAAGTGAGCTTAGTATGCAGCGTGAAGCGCTTTGCGCGGAATTTTCTGAACGCGATGTCATCCCATACGATAAAGCCGATACCGCCGATGATAATCAGCGCGGCAATGGTCAGCAGAATCACCGGGTTTGTGTTTACCGTTACCAGAGAGGAGCCGGGTTCGATCCGCCCGAGAACATCAAATCCGGCGTTACAAAACGCCGATACCGAAAGAAAAACGGAAGTAAACAGACCGTTTTTAAAACCCATCTGCGGGATGAACTGCGTGCACAAAATCAGTGCTCCCGTAATCTCAAAAAAGGCAGTCCCGACAAGGACAACCCTGACAATTTTTTTAGTGTTTCCCATGGGAATACTGCCGAAGCTTTCCTGCAGTACGAGTTTTTCACGCAGGCTGACTCTCTTTTTTATGAATCGCGACAGCATCGTCAATATGGTGATAAATCCCAGTCCGCCTATCTGAATAAGGCAGATGATAACAATCTGACCGAACAACGTCCATTTTGAAAAAGTATCGAATATAATCAGACCGGTTACGCATGTTGCCGATGTGGCGGTTAATAAGGCGTCCAGAAAGTTTACGCTGCCGGTTTTTATGGACACGGGCAGCATCAGCAAAAATGTTCCCGTCATGATTACCGTAAAAAAGCTGGCGGCGACAATTTTGATGTAGGACGAATAATAATTCCTGTTTTGTCTTTTTCTTTTTCTTTTTAATCTGAATTTAGCGGATTGATTGCTCTGTGCATTTTCCAAAGTTCTGTTCTCCTGAAAAATTATAGATAATCAGTTTTCAACAGGATGATAATTGGGTACAAACTGCTGAAGCTTTTCACGTACATCATTATCGTCAATATTGCTTAAAATGTCAATCATTTTTTTAAATTCTTTTTTATCAATTTGCGCAGGCTGATTTACAAAGATTTTTTCATTTGCTGTTTTTTGCCTGGTTTCCAGCTCTGACTCCATTGAAAGCTCCTCATAAAGCTTTTCACCGGGTCTGAGTCCGGTTATTTTTATTCCGATTTCTTCCACGGTAAAGCCGGAGAGCTTAATCAGGTTTTCAGCCAGATCCATGATCCTGACAGGTTCTCCCATATCCAGAACGAAAATCTCCCCGCCCTCTGCAAGACCGCCTGCCTGGCATACAAGCTGCGCCGCCTCCGGTATGGTCATAAAATAGCGGGTAATGTCCGGATGGGTTACGCAGACGGGACCGCCTTTTTCAATCTGTTTTTTGAATATGGGAATTACGGACCCGTGAGAGCCGAGAACATTTCCGAATCTCACTGCGGCATATTTTGTGTTTTGACTTACTTCATTCATATACTGAACAATGATTTCGGTGATCCTTTTGGTCGCTCCCATAACATTCGTGGGATTCACCGCTTTGTCAGTGGAGAGAATGACCATTTTCGCGACTTTGTACCTTTCTGCCGCCAAAGCCACGTTATATGTACCGAATACGTTGTTTTTTACCGCTTCGCAGGGAGATGCCTCCATCAGCGGAACATGCTTGTGAGCGGCAGCGTGGAATACGACATCCGGATGGAATTCCTCAAATATTTCCTCAAGCCTCTGCGGGTCCCTGACGGAGCCGATTCTGACATGGATATTTATATTGTCGCCGTAGGTTTCCTTCAGTTCGTTTTCCAGTTCAAAGGCGCAGTTTTCGTATATATCAAAAATAATGATGGTTTTCGGATTGTATCTTGCGCACTGTTTGCAGAGTTCGGAGCCGATGGAACCGCCGCCCCCTGTAACGAGGATGGTTTTGTCTATCAGGTATCTGCAGACTCTTATATCAAGCTTTACTTCATCCCGGGCCAGCAGATCGGTAATCTCCACATTGCGTATGCGGCGCATATTCGTACTGTCCTGCAGAATCTCCTGCATGGAGGGAGTCATTTTTACTTTTTTGCCGGTGGAAACAGCAATTTGCGTTATCTCGTTCTGCCTTTTTCTGGTGGCGGAGGGGATACATATGATAATGTCGTCAACATTATATTTTTCCACAATATCAGGTATCTGTGAGCAGTTGCCGGCAATTTTTACATTGTTTAGATTTTTTCCTATTTTTTGCGGGTTATCATCTACAGCGACAACCACCTTGTATTTGTCACGCTGATTTGATTTGATATCGTCAATGACTGAGTTGCCCATATATCCGGCACCTACAATCATAACATTTTTTATGTTACGGTTCTTGTTTTTTAAGTTGTCCGTCTGGATCCATACAAATTCATTACGCACAATCCTAAAGCCTATTCTGGGAAGGCATGTAAAGACAGTCACAAGAATAAAATCAAGCACATAGGCGTAAACAGGCATAATCTGATGCCCGAGAATATGCTGAAAAATAATTTTATCCACAAGAAAAAGCACCGCTGTATCAAAAAAAGACGCATAAGTGCAGTTTAATATCTCTTTGGTTCCGGCAAAAGTCCACACACTTTTATAGAGCTTGAACACATAGTTTATTGCAACTATTGCCGCGCTTAATCCTAAGAGATGCCATGCGTTAAATAATACCGCGTCGTATGCGAAAGCTTTGAAATCCCCACCGTTAATGATATAAAACACAAATATATTTGAAGCAGCAAACAGGGAAATATCAATAAGCGCCAGTAATATTTTTTTTATTAAACCGGTAAATTTTTTCATCACGATTTTTATTCTCCAAGAATATATTTACTTGCTTTTCTTTATTCTTTTTACAATTGCCACAAAAACGCAGATTATTAGCGTGCCTGCTACAATGGATGCGGGTATGATGTATAACTGACTGTTTTGGCTTAACGCTTCTATATTTATGCCCATTTCCATAAGCATACTTTCGGTGTTTTTATTTGTTTCATCGGTGGCTGAAGAATCGCTTTGCGGTTTTGTTTGCTCCGCGGCGTGCCGGGTTACCTCTGCCACAGGCTCACTAACGTTAAAATCGCACTGCTTGTACAGCTCGTTGTTTGCACAGACCACTACCGTGGCTGTTCCGGTGCCTATGGCTTTGATGTTACCGTCAGTGCCGATTTCTATAACATCCTCTTCGTCGCAGAAATAGCCGACAACTGCAGGCGCATCGGACGGCTCTACAGAATAATGAAGTTTTACAGAATCGCCCACCTGAAGATCATAGGCTGCGGCGCGTATCTCAAGGCTTTCAAGTTCGACCTGCGTGATTGTTGATTCTTCTGAAGTTTCTGTTTGAGTGGTTTGTGTATCTGAATTGTTTTGCGAATTGTTGTTTTTGCTGGAATTTACGGAAGCGGAGCCAGAGCTGCTCTTTTTTGTGGTGGTGGATTTTTTAGTCGTCTGCTCTTCGTCTGATGAGTCGGAAGACGCTGACGAGTATATCGGAACTCCGTATCCCATTATGGAGCTGATATTGTTATAAGGTTTTGAGCCGCTGGAGGTGTAGGTTCTGGATTTTACCTTTCCGGAGCAGTTCCCCTCTACAGTATAAACCGTGCTGCCGCTTGTGCCGGTTACGATGCCGACATGATCCGAGTTATCGTTGGAGTTCCAGTCGAAAAATACCAAATCGCCCTTTTTCGGAGTGTATCCGCTGGAACGCTCACGGTATCTGCCTTTGCTGGAAAACCAGCTTATCATACTGTTACAGTTTCCGCCGCTGGGTATGGCGCTGCCAAACAGCTTTACGCCGTTGTTTGAGCCTGCCTTGTTGAAGCACCAGAACACAAATGTGGTGCACCAGGAGCCCTGGTAGCCGTACCAGTCACCGTATTTTGAATAGGTGGAGGTGCCGGTATAGCCTACTTCGTTGCTTGCGACGGAAACTACTGAATTTCTCAGCGTATTTTCAGACGCCGCCTGAGCAGTAAACGGCATTGCCGCAATCAAAATTAAAAGGGACATCATCAGTGACAATGTCTTCTTTATTGTTTTCATAATTTTTACCTCAGATCGGTTTTACATCAAAACACAATAATCTATTTTTGATTATACCATTAGCCATAGAAAAGTCAATTATATTTTATAAATTCCCTTTAAATGGTGTTGAATTGTGAGATGCTTTGCGATAAAATAAAAATGGATAATATCCATGAAACGGAGAAGAATTATGAAACGATTGGAAAAGTACCAACTTGATCATACGACCCCGGAATCCGTGGGCGTTGACAGCAGTGAGATAACGGCTTTTATAAACGAGATAAACGAGAAAAAACTGGGTCTTCAAAGTTTTACGCTTGTGAGGCATGATAAGGTGTGCGCCCAGGGCTTTTTCGCACCGTACAATGCTGAGTCGCCTCACGTTCTTTATTCAATGAGCAAGTCCGTAACTTCAACAGCAATAGGCTTTGCCGTTGCCGAAGGACTTATTAATCTTAATGACAGGGTTGTGTCATTTTTCCCTGAGTACAATATGAGCAAAAGACCGTTTAACAGAATGCTGACAATACGCATGCTGCTGACAATGCACTCAGACAAACTTATTACGGTGCTTGACGAAAAGGAGCATAAGGATTGGGTATCCAACTTTCTCGGCGCTCCGTTTATGCTTCCGCCTAACAGTAAATTTAACTACGTATCTGAAAATACCTTTATGCTGTCTGCGATAATTTCTAAGGTTACCGGAATGAATATGGTTGATTATCTCTATCCGCGTATTTTTGAACCCCTTGGTATAGAAAAGCCTTTCTGGGAAACTGACGGTAACGGAAATAATGCCGGAGGTTGGGGGCTCTATATGAAGAGTGAGGATATCGCCAAATTCTTCCTTCCGTATATCCACGGCGGAAAATGGATAGACGGTACGCAGATAATACCTGAACTGTGGGTTAAAGAGGCGACAAGAAAACAGGTTGACTCCGTAAGAGACGGATATATCGACAATATGGTGGGATACGGCTATCAGTTTTGGAGAAATCCTATTTCCAACAGCTACAGAGCCGACGGTCTTTTCGGTCAGCGGTGCTTTATGTTCCCGGAATATGACGCGCTTGTGGTCCTTAACTGCGGCGAGGCTGAGGACTATAAAGTTATGGAAGTTTTCTGGAAGTATTTCCCCAAATGCTTTGGTTACGGAACCCTGCCTGAAAACAAGGCGGCATTTGATGAAATGCAGCAGGTTATCAGCAATTGCCATATGGAAACTCTTGACCCGACTCCAAGGAATAAGGAGATGGAGGAAAAGATCTCAGGAAGGCTGATTAAATTCAAAACGCCTGAATTCGTGTCTGTAATTACAATTTCAATTACCCAGATGCTTTATAACAAGCCCGGCGAGATCAGTGAAATGAAATTCACTTTTGACGAAGATAAGCTGAGCTTTTACTGGAAAGAAAAGGAGTATGAAAACACGATAGACGTGGGATTAAACGGCGAATACGGTGTTTCTCAGATAACGCTGGGGGATCTTCATTATCATGCTTATTCCCAGGCTGCATGGCAGGAGGACGGCTCTCTGAAACTTTGGATAAGACCTATTGAGACGGCACACGTGCGTAAATTCACAATTTATTTTCGTGATGACGATACCGTAAAGGTAGTTAATGAAATGACGCCTAATTTCCAGGATCTTGTTGTGTATTATATGACGTTTACCGGATATCCGATAAAAGGCGAGCTGAATGAAAAAGTATTTAAGGACGCTGTTAAAACTCTGGGACTTCCGATAATCGAGCCCGATTTCAAGGGTAAGTTTGCTGAAGAATAATTTACATAATAAAACCGCCTGTGCTGGTTTGCACAGGCGGTTTTTTCTGCTTTAAAGATATGATTATTATTCCTCTTCCTCGCTGACAGGATATTTGAGGTCCTCTTTTGTCCAGTCCTTGATAATTTCAAGGAAAGCTCTTGCCTCCTCCTTAGCCTGGGGAAGATTGTGTTCAACGCAGTTGCCGCATTCTCTGGGGGAAGCTCCCGGTACGGCGCCCCAGTAATCGGCAATGAACTTGAAAGTCTCTTTAATAAGACCGATTGTGTAATTGTCGCTCAGACTCCTGGTGAGAAAATAAAATCCGGTTCTGCAACCCATCGGACCGAAATAAATAATGTTGTCGCCGAATTCCGTGTTTCTTACATATGTAGCAAACAAATGCTCAATGGTGTGGATTGCGGCATTTGTCATCACCGACCCTTTGTTCGGCTCACGCATGCGGATATCGTAGGTGGTGATATCGTCGTCAATGCGGCTGATATATATTCCTCTTTTCAAAATATTATGGTCTATCTGAAAACTTGGTATTGTTTTCATTTGATTTCAACTCCTGTTAAAAAAGATTTGTTTTGGGTAATTACCCCGCAGTCCGTGCCGCTTTGAAAGGACGGTATCATTTCTTTCGCCTCTTGCTCGGAAAGCTCAAATAATTCCTCAAAGCTTTCATTCCTCAAAAGACTGCTGTAGGGCGATTTCCATTCATTGTGTTCTATATTAGCATATTTTTTTGCTTTTTCCAAGTCCCTGGGACGTATCAGCGCCGCAAATTTAAAATTTCCGCAAAAGGGCGCGATTATCGTGTCAAAGGGAGTCAAAAGCATGCGCTTTATCCCCGTCGGATCATAGCTGATTTTCTGGATATAAGCCGTGTCGGCAAATGCCGTAAGCGCCTGTTCTGCCTTTACTTTCGCACCAAGGGTGGCGTTTACCGTGTACTGGAGTATTTTGCTGATTTGCGTGCCGGAAGTATTGTCCGTCAGTATCGTATCAGCGTTTTTGAACAGGCACGGTTCTTTTACGCCAAGCCGCCTGTTTAGCAAAACTGCGTCCATGGCAAATTCTATCAGATTGTGCGCCGTGTGAGGATTTGTCAGACGGTGGATGCTTGTTATTTTGTTTTGCAGGGAATAGACATACGGGTGACAGTTTCTGTCAAGAATATAGTGCAGCATAAATCCGTAGGCGTAGGAGCCTGCAACGGATAAATTTTTCGCATTTTTGCAGTATTCCCGCATGTTTTCAAAGATATCGCCGGGCTTTGCTCTGTGAAGCATGGAGCCGTATTTTCTGATTGATTTGCCCGACATCCATGGCAGTACTCTGTGAAAAAATAACACGTCGGGTCCCTGAGCGCCCATATATACGGCGTTTTCGTTTATTTCAAAATCAGCCGTTTTTTTGAGAAACGGCATCATTTCTTTTGCAAAAATATAGTGTGATGCAAATGCTGGCATTATATCAGTCCTTTAAAATCCGCAGGAAATTCGCTGTCTATTACCATATTTTTTTCGGTTACTGGGTGTGTAAAATAAATTGTCTTGCAGTGAAGCGCCTGACGGGATATCTTGTCCGTATTGCCGCCGTACAGGGTGTCGCCCAAGAGCGGATGACCTATGTGAGAAAAATGCACCCTTATTTGGTGAGTTCGTCCGGTGTCAAGATTGATTTTCAGCACGGTGCGGTCATCGTGACTGCTGATGCTCTGCCAGTGCGTTACAGCATTTTCTCCATCGGGGGAAACACAGCGTTTTATGATGCTGTCGGCAGTTCTTTTTATCGGTAGGTCAAGGGTTCCCGAGCCGCTCATTATTCCTGAGCACACCGCATAGTAATCTTTTTTTACTTTGCCGGCAAGTTTGCCTGCGGCAAGTTCGTTTTTCGCAATAAGCACAAGTCCGCTGGTGTCCCTGTCAAGCCTGTATACACTGCGGAAAGCGGTATCTTTTTCCATATAACAGGCGGCGGCATTGGCAAGGGTATCTCCTTGGTGATTCCTGCTTTCATGCACAGGCATGCCTGCAGGCTTGTACAGGACAAGGATGTCGTCGTCAGAATAAATTTTCCCCACCGTATCAGTTTGAAGTTCTTTTGGCATTTTTCCGCTGTTTTCAATGTTTATCGTCAGCGTATCGCCGGTGTGTACAGGGTCTATAGTCCTTGCAAATTCACCGTTTATCGTTATTCCGTTTTCCGTGTTTTTAAGCTTCGTAAGCAGGGAAGAGGATACTCCGAATTCACGCAGAAAACATTTGATTTGCTTGTTATTATCATTTTCATTTATTTTAAAATTAATACTTCTCATACTTGTGCATCGTGCAAAAAAAGCCGCCTCTTTGGTGAGACGGCTATGTTGTTAAAATCAGTCTACCTTTACGGTCCATCCCATTTCGTCAGGCAATGTGCCAAACTGGATTCCCGTAAGTGTATCGTAAAGCTTTTGAGTAAGCTCGCCGGTTTTGAAATCGTTGATTTCTACGGTTTCATCCTCATATGTCAGACCGCCTACAGGGCTGATAACCGCCGCTGTACCGGTGCCGAATACTTCCTCGAGCTTTCCGTTTTTAGCTGATTCCATGATAAAGTCAATGGTAAATCTTGTTTCGTTGACCTTGTAGCCCCAGCTCTTGAGGAGATCAATGCAGCTCATTCTGGTGATGCCCGGAAGAACTGTGCCAACTGTCGGAGCGGTATAGATTTCGCCGTCAACCTTGAACATGATGTTCATTGAACCGACTTCCTCAACATACTTTCTCTCAACGCCGTCAAGCCAAAGCACCTGTGAGTAACCGAGCTTGTGACCTTTTTCTGAAGCGATGATGGAAGCTGCGTAGTTACCGCCGCACTTTATGTAACCGGTTCCGCCTGGAGTAGCGCGGACATATTCGTCCTCAACGTAAATCTTTACAGGATTCATACCCTCCTCGTAATAAGCGCCTGACGGAGAGCAGATGATTATGAATTTGTACTCGTCCGATGCTTTAACTCCGAGAACAGGTTCTGTAGCAATTGTGAAAGGACGAATGTAAAGGCTTGTTTCAGGCTCGGAAGGAACCCAGTCTTTTTCAACGCTTACAAGCGCTTTAACTGCGTCAACAAAATCGCTTACAGGGATTTCCGGTATGCAGAGTCTTCTGTGAGTTGACTGCATTCTCTCAGCATTTTTGTCAGGTCTGAAGAGCTGAACGCTGCCGTCGGGAGTGCGGTATGCCTTAAGTCCCTCAAAGCATTCCTGTGCGTAGTGGAATACAAGCGCAGACGGGTCAAGCACAAGCGGCTGATAAGGTACTATTCTCGCATTGTGCCAGCCTTCACCTGTTTTGTAATCCATAATAAACATATGGTCGGTGAAAATGTTGCCGAAGCCGAGACTGCCCTTTGGCTTTTCCTTGGGGGTGTCTGTCAGTTCATACTTGATTTCCATTTTTATATTACCTCTTTTTTAATGAATTTACTGATTAAAAACTATATGAAACGATAATTCCGCCGTCAGAAGCGTAAAGTGAGTTGAGTCCAGAAGCCTTTATTATCTGAGCGGTGGTAAATTTAGCTTTTTCCGTAATTTTGTTCAAAACAAATTCTGCTCTGTCAGGGCAGCAGACGTATGAAACATAAAGCTTTTGTCCGTTAAGGTCCTTGCCATCAACATTTTCTATCAGCGTGTTTGCCATTTTGATAAGTGCTCTGTTGGTGGTGAATTCCTGACCCGCAAGAGAAATATTTCCTTCCTCATTCCTTTTGCAGATGAGCTTTACGCGGATTTTTTCCAGCACCTTTGCAGCCAGCGCAAAAAGTCTGCCGTTTGATTTGAGTGCGTCGAGACTCTCAAGACAGAAATAAAGTCCTGTGTGGTTTGCGATATAATCCTCAATATATTCCACAGTTTCGTCAAAGGATTTGCCCTCATCCAAAACTTTCTTGAGCTCCTGAGCCACAATGGTTTCAAGCCCTGAGGTGGCAAGGGAGTTAAACACGTAAATCTTTTTTGAGTCGTTATATTCTTCTTCGTAGAGAGATTTACCCTGAATAGCGCTGTTATAAGTGCCGCTAAGCTTGTCGGTAATGGTGAGAACATAGACCTCGTCGTAATCGCCCTCATATGCTTTTTTAAAAGCGTCAGGAGCCGGACACGCCGATTTTGCCATACCGTTGTTGGCTTTCATTCTGGCGATAAAATCGTCCTGGTCGAAGTTTTCGTCATCAAAAATTCTGTAATCGCCTATTTCAAGGACAAGCGGAACAACTTCAAAATTATTCCAGCTTTTCATATCTGCTGTAAGGTCACAACAGCTGTCAACAACGATTTTGTAACTCATATGGTTCTTACCTTTCATATGATAAATATTATACTGAAATATTATACTATTTTTCGCCGCCGCCGTCAAGAATATGAGGCTGATTTTCAGCGGCGTTAACTAGTTTTTTTAATTTAAATCAGTGACTTGGCTTTTTTTATTTGTTCGTCAACGCTGGCAGAGCTCGGACCTCCGGGCGCCAGTCTGTCGTTGACGCATTTTTCAAGATTTATAGCGTTGTAAACGTCCTCATCGAACAAATCGCATACAGACTTGTAATCCTCTATTGAAAGGGTTTCAAGGGTGAGCCCCTTGTCGATGCACATTGCAACGAGTTCACCTGTTGCTTTATATGCGTCACGGAAAGGAAGTCCTTTACCTACCAGATAGTCTGCACAGTCGGTAGCGTTGATAAAGCCTTTCGCGGCGGCATTTCTCATATTCTCTTTGAGCACGGTCATAGTGTCTATCATAGGAGTAAATGCGTCAAGGCACATCTTAACAGTATCTACAGCGTCGAAGATTGACTCCTTGTCCTCCTGCATATCCTTGTTGTATGCAAGAGCAATGCCTTTCATTACAGTTAGAAGGGCTGTGAGATCGCCGAAAACTCTGCCGCTCTTTCCTCGAACAAGCTCAGCGATATCGGGGTTTTTCTTCTGCGGCATTATACTTGAACCGGTGGAGAATGCGTCGTCAAGCTCAACAAATTTAAATTCCCATGAGCACCACATAATTATCTCTTCGCTGAATCTTGAAAGGTGCACCATGATGATTGAAAGCGCTGACGCAAGTTCAATACAAAAGTCCCTGTCGGAAACACCGTCAAGACTGTTTGCCGATATGCTGTCAAAGCCGAGCAGTTCTGCAACCATGTTTCTGTCGATAGGGTAGGTGGTACCTGCAAGAGCGCCGCTTCCCAGTGGAAGCACGTTCATTCTTCTCTTAACGTCAGAAAGCCTGTCGAGATCCCTGCCCAGCATGGAGCAGTATGCCATAAGATGATGAGCAAATGTTATTGGCTGTGCTCTTTGGAGATGAGTGTAGCCCGGCATGATTGTTTCCTTGTTTTCCTCAGCCTTGTCGCACAGAACGCTGATAAGAAATTTTAGCTTTTTACTGATTTCGTCAATCTCTTTTTTCAGAACCATTCTTATGTCAAGGGCTACCTGGTCGTTTCTCGACCTGGCAGTATGAAGCCTTTTTCCTGTTTGACCCAGTCTTGCTGTGAGCTCTCCCTCAATAAATGTGTGGATATCTTCAGCCTCCATATCAACAGCAAGCTTGCCGCTTTTTATGTCGTTATATATTTCGCTGAGTCCCTGAACGATTTTTTCGCTTTCACTGCGCTCAATTATGCCGGCAGCTCCCAGCATTGTTGCGTGGGCGATACTTCCTTTTATGTCCTCTTCAAACATTCTTTTGTCGAATTTAATTGAGGAGTTGAAATCATTTGTTTCCTTGGCAAGCTCTTTTTTAAACCTGCCCTTCCATAACTGTGCCATAAGGTTGCCTTTCATATAAATGTATTATAGCCCCCGCTGTTTTACGGAGGCAAATTGCTGTGCGGACAAAGGGCGGAATGCCCTTTGTCGCAACTGTATTTTCTTATTTGTCAGCGTCTCTCTGAGCGTCCAGAAGCGCTTTTACTTTGATTGACAGACCGAAGAGATTGATGAATCCGGCTGAATCTGCCTGATTGTATGCTCCTCCGTCTTCGCCGAAGGAAGCGATATTCTCGTCATAGAGTGTGTATGGAGACGTAACACCGGCGTTGATTATGTTGCCCTTGTAGAGCTTAAGTTTTACATCGCCGGTAACAGTTTCTTGAGTTTTGTCAACAAATGCTGAAAGTGCCTCACGCAGAGGTGTAAACCATAATCCGTTATATACTAATTCGCCGAATTTCTGAGCAACCAGCTTTTTATAATGAGATGTCTCACGGTCGAGGGTTATCATTTCCAAAAACTCATGAGCCTTATAAAGGATTGCTCCGCCGGGTGTCTCATAAACTCCGCGGCTCTTCATGCCCACAAGCCTGTTCTCAACAATGTCAAGAAGTCCGATACCGTTAGCTCCGCCAAGCTCGTTAAGCTTTTCTACTATTGCAAGAGCTTTCATGTTCTCGCCGTTAATTGCTGTCGGTACGCCCTTTTCAAAATGAATGGTGACATACTCCGCCTTGTCAGGAGCCTGTTCAGGGGCAACGCCGAGCTCAAGGAAACCTTCCTTTGAATACATAGGCTCGTTGGCAGGATCCTCCAAGTCAAGACCCTCGTGGGAAAGATGCCAAACATTTTTATCTTTAGAATAATTTGTTTCACGGTTTATTTTAAGAGGAATGTTGTGTGCCTCAGCGTATTCAATTTCTTCCTCACGTGATTTAATATCCCATTCCCTCCATGGTGCAATTATTGCCATCTGAGGTGCGAATGCCTTGAGAGTGAGCTCAAACCTTACCTGGTCATTGCCCTTACCGGTACAGCCGTGGCAGATTGCGTCAGCGCCTTCCTTAATAGCTATTTCAGCAAGAGCCTTGGCAATGCAGGGACGTGCGTGGGATGTTCCCAAGAGATATGTTTCGTAGTCTGCTCCGGCCTTAAGGCACGGCATGATATAATTTTCTACATAATCGTCCTTAAGATCAAGTATGTAAAGCTTTGAAGCGCCGGTCTTGATAGCTTTTTCTTCAAGTCCGTCAAGTTCTGTGCCCTGTCCGACATCACCTGATACGGCAATTACTTCGCAGTTGTTGTAATTCTCTTTAAGCCACGGAATGATAATTGATGTGTCAAGTCCGCCTGAATAGGCGAGAACTACCTTTTTTATATCTTTCTTTTCCATTTTTAATGCTCCTTAGATAATAACTTTGTTTTCTTTTTACATTATAATAAGATGTGATAGCGTTTTCAAGCCTTTTTATATAAATTGTATAATTATTCAAAAAATGCTCAAAATACAATAAAATATTGTATAAATTTACAATATGCAAAAATTGTACTTCTGACGCTTATTATAAAATAATAATTTAGCACATTATATATAGCTGTACTATAACATGACGGATTGTAAACAATATGCGAAAACATGCTGAGAAAAGCAACACTTTTTCATGGTTTGTCTATAAAGAGCGTAACAAAAATTTTACTGCAAAAATAGAATTTTATATTTTCCAAAATCTGTTGACAAGGTCTTTTTGATGTGATATCATTCAATTGTATATAAAGGTGTTAATGGGATAGTTGTACCCATTTGCACGTTAAGCTTCTTGATAGAGGGCACTGCAGGATACCAAGCTGGGTCAGAAGCGGCGGTATCAAACAGCAGTCCCATATCCGGGGGGTAATTTTTTAGGAGGAAATCATTATGAGAACAAAACTTTCAAAAAGAATTTTGTCTGTGTTGCTCGCGGCTTTGATGGTCGTTACGTCTCTTCCGCTTATTGCGTTTGCGGCAGAGACAGACGCTGTTACTGACCCTGATGTTATCGCAGCACAGGATGCTATGGAAGCTTTTGGTGACAAGCTTGCCGCCGAAGGCGCAGCCTATGGCAATGTTGGTCCGGCATATACTGCTTATGTCAATGTTCAGAAAGCCATTGACTCGTATTACTACGGAACAGCAGATGTTTCCACTCTCAGAAATGCTGTGTCAGCCCTTGAAACTGCATCAAACAAGATGACAACTTTCAGCGGTTATTCAGTTGATAATTCTGCTCTTTCAAACAATGTTTGGGCAGGAGATTCTTCTGCGAATTACGGCGATTATTACAAAAATGTGCTGTGGATTAACAACGGCTATAATCCGACATTTGAAAACTTCATGACATACAGCGACTGTGATATGGTTATGCAGTCCGGAACATCTGTAACAACTGCTCTTGCTTATCCTGAGGCTGTATTGCTTTATGATGGCGTTAATACACCTGCTACATCAGTAATGGCTGTTATGCAGGGTGACGGACAGAATGTTTCAAACGCTGACAGATATGTGTTTGCTATTGCTGTCACAAGTGGTAACGGACTTGACCTTCTTCAGAACTGGAAGTCAAATGATGGCGGCACATTTGACCATATCTGGAATATGAACAATGACAGCATATTTGTTTCTAAACTCAACACCGGATTTAACGGTGCGTCAGCAGATATGATTGCTGACGGAGGTTGGTTTAGTACGGACCGTTATACTCACAGATACTCCAATATGTTCACATTTACAGGAACAATGGATAAGAATGAGTATGTAAGAAATATCTACCCGACTGTTACATCTTACAGCGGTTCTAATACTTCTTTCAGAAATGATGATATTGTTCAGGCAGTAACAGGTACAAGACAGATTCATGTGCTTAACGCTACTGCTCTTACCAGTGCTCTTCAGGAAAACGGTAACAAGATGAAGTCCATTGACCTTGCTAATTACAGCGAAGGCGGACTGACTGATTATATTACTGCTATGGATAATTTAGCC
>HHCFR02800__coassemble_1503_pt1 | contig 20572 bp, 13 predicted proteins | sample HHCFR02800__metabat2_high_PE_036 | metagenome-assembled genome bin HHCFR02800 | reverse complement strand
ATACAGAATAATATGTGTCCGTACCCATGGAAAAATAGTAATTTGTGTAATTTGTTATCCTATATTCAACTTCAATATCCTGCGGATTGATAATTGTTATATATCCGCCTTCTGTTAAATAAATTTCACCGAATTCATAGCTTTTTGAATCCGAGATATAGCGCTCGTTATCTTTATCAAGGGTGTACATATTTCCCTCTTTGTCATACAGAGGCACACTTACAAAAGAATCATATTTGCTGCCGAAAATATCATAGTATCTGCTCTGGGCACTGACAAAATCAAAGCCCAGCACCAAAGGCAGGCACACAATATTGAAAGCCAACACAAACACTGCCACAGACATAAATGCTCTGACGCCCTTGACTGACGCAGCTTTCTTAGGCGGAGCAGTCTTTTCTGCCGCCTGTTTCACTTTTATATATGATTTATGGCTGAAAATAAGAAATAGTATTACAACAACGACGGCAAATACAGCCGAAATCAGATACGGTTCCACGATTTTCCCCCTGTCCGAGTATAACACAGGAATAAAAAAAGAGCAAGCCAAAGGCTTGCTCTTAAAATTGAGTTATTATATATAATTAGTCGTTGATAGCGGTAACAACGCCTGAACCTACTGTTCTGCCGCCCTCACGGATAGCAAAACGAAGACCCTCTTCAATAGCGATAGGAGTGATAAGCTCAACGTTCATTACAACGTTATCGCCAGGCATACACATCTCTGTTCCTTCAGGAAGAGTGATAACACCTGTTACGTCTGTTGTTCTGAAATAGAACTGAGGACGATAGTTGTTGAAGAAAGGAGTATGACGTCCACCCTCGTCCTTTGAAAGAACGTAAACCTGACCTGAGAATTTAGTGTGTGGCTTGATTGAACCAGGAGCAGCAAGAACCTCGCCTCTCTCGATATCAGATCTCTGAACGCCACGAAGAAGACAACCGATGTTGTCGCCAGCCTCAGCGTAATCAAGAATCTTTCTGAACATTTCGATACCTGTGCAAACTGTTGATCTGATTTCCTCGTGAAGGCCAACCATCTCAACGGTGTCGTTTGTCTTAAGAGTACCACGCTCTACTCTACCGGTAGCAACTGTACCACGGCCGGTGATTGTGAATACGTCCTCAACAGGCATAAGGAAAGGAAGATCTGACTTACGGTCAGGAGTTGGGATATAGCTGTCAACAGCATCCATAAGCTCAGCGATGCAAGCGCAAGCAGGATCGTCGTTTGATGTAGCCTCAAGTGCCTTAAGAGCTGAACCCTTGATGATTGGGCACTCGTCATCGAACTCATACTCAGCAAGAGTCTCACGAACTTCCATTTCAACGAGCTCAAGGAGTTCCTCATCGTCAACCTGGTCAGTCTTGTTAAGGAATACGATGATTGCAGGAACGCCTACCTGACGAGCAAGAAGAAGGTGCTCTTTTGTCTGAGCCATCGGGCCGTCTGTAGCAGCGATAACAAGGATAGCACCGTCCATCTGAGCAGCACCGGTGATCATGTTCTTGATATAGTCAGCGTGACCGGGGCAGTCAACGTGAGCATAGTGACGAGCATCTGTCTCATACTCAACGTGAGCTGTGTTGATTGTGATACCACGCTCTCTCTCTTCAGGAGCCTTATCGATATCAGCATAGTCCTCAAACTTTGCGTAACCCTTGTTAGCAAGGTACTTTGTAATAGCAGCAGTAAGAGTTGTCTTACCATGGTCTACGTGACCGATTGTACCAATATTTACATGTGGTTTGGTACGATTAAAATGTTCTTTTGCCATTGGAATTTCCTCCTTAAAATTTACAATACATAAATTGTTATTGATATTCTATCAAATACATATAAAAATATCAAGAGTTTTTTTATAAATTATAGCTAATTAGTCCCTCTTGGCTCTTTCGCTGATGATGGACTCGCTGATTGACTTAGGTACAGGCTCATAGCCGTCCGGCTCCATGGTATACTGACCGCGTCCCTGTGTCTTGGAACGGAGGTCGTTGATGTAACCAAACATTTCTGAAAGCGGAACTCTTGCGTTGATCTGCTTTGCGCCTGATCTATCTTCCATACCCTGAATCTGTCCACGGCGTGAGTTAAGGTCACCGATAACATCGCCCATGTACTCCTCAGGAACGATTACAACAACCTTCATCATAGGCTCGAGAATGATTGGGTTTGCTTTCTTAGCAGCATCCTTAAATGCCATTGAACCGGCAATCTTAAATGCCATTTCAGATGAGTCAACCTCGTGGTAAGAACCATCGTAGAGCTCTACCTTTACGTCAACTACATTGTAACCTGCAAGTATACCGCTCTTCATAGCGCCCTGGATACCTGCGTCAACAGCAGGGATATATTCCTTCGGGATTGCGCCGCCGACGATCTGGTTAACAAATTCATAACCCTTGCCGATACCGTTCTCGTCAAGATTTGGCATAATGCGAATCTTAACGTGACCGTACTGACCGCTACCACCAGACTGTCTCTTATACTTAAGGTCAGAAGCAGCTTCGCTCTGAATTGTTTCCTTATAAGAAACCTGAGGAGCGCCTACGTTTGCCTCAACCTTAAATTCACGAAGAAGACGGTCAACAATGATCTCAAGGTGAAGCTCACCCATACCTGCGATAATAGTCTGACCTGTTTCCTCGTCTGTATATGCCTTGAATGTCGGATCCTCTTCTGCAAGCTTAGCAAGAGCGATACCCATTTTTTCCTGACCTGCCTTAGTCTTAGGCTCAATAGCTACATTGATAACCGGATCAGGGAAATTCATTGATTCAAGGATGATAGGATGCGCCTCGTCGCAGAGTGTGTCACCGGTGGTTGTGTTCTTAAGACCAACAGCGGCAGCAATATCACCTGAATAACATACAGGGATATCCTCTCTGTGATTTGCATGCATCTGAAGAATACGGCCCATTCTCTCCTTCTGTCCTTTAACAGAGTTGTAGCAGGCTGTACCTGCTTCAATCTTACCGGAATAAACACGGAAGAAGCAGATCTTTCCTACGAACGGGTCGGTTGCGATCTTGAATGCAAGAGCTGAGAAAGGCTCGTCGTCAGATGAATGACGTACTTCCTCTTCATCTGTATCAGGGTTTGTACCTCTGATTGATTCAATGTCGGTAGGAGCCGGCATAAATTCAACAATTGCGTCAAGAAGCGGCTGAACGCCCATGTTACGATAAGCAGTACCGCAGCATACAGGAACCATTTCGTTGGCAATTGTAGACTTACGGATTACTTTCTTAATCTCGTCAACAGAGATTGCGTCCTCACCGTCTTCAAAGTATTTTTCCATCAGAGACTCGTCCTGCTCGGCAACATGCTCGATAAGTTCGGTTCTGTATTTAGCGGCAAGCTCCTTCATGTCATCAGGAATTTCCTGAATCTCGAACTTCATGCCCTTTTCCTTGTCAGGATCAATATAAATGATAGCATGATTTTCGATAAGGTCGATGATTCCCTTAAAGGTATCCTCGCTGCCGATAGGAAGCTGAATCGGAAGTGCGTTACATTTGAAACGCTCCTTAACCATATCCAGTGCTCTGTAGAAATCGGCGCCCATAATATCCATCTTATTTACAAAGATCATTCTGGGTACCTTATATTCGTCAGCCTGTCTCCATACGGTTTCAGACTGTGGCTCAACGCCGCCCTTTGCACAAAGAACGGTTACTGAACCGTCAAGTACACGCAGTGAACGCTGAACCTCAACAGTGAAGTCAACGTGACCCGGTGTATCTATAATATTGATTCTATGGTCTTTCCAGAAGCAAGTTGTAGCAGCAGATGTAATAGTGATACCACGCTCCTGCTCCTGCTCCATCCAGTCCATTGTTGCAGAACCGTCATGAGTTTCACCAATCTTGTGATTGATACCTGTGTAATACAGGATACGCTCGGTGGTGGTTGTCTTACCTGCATCAATATGAGCCATAATACCAATATTTCTTGTCATTTCAAGAGATACTTTTCTTGGCATAATATCCTCCTATTAATATCTGAAATGAGCAAAGGCTTTGTTTGCTTCTGCCATCTTGTGTGTATCGTCGCACTTCTTTACTGCGCCGCCGGTCTTGTTAACCGCATCCATAATCTCTGCGGCAAGACGCTCTTTCATTGTTCTTTCTGAACGCTGACGGGCATAAAGAGTGATCCAACGAAGTCCAAGTGTCTGTCTTCTCTCAGGACGAACCTCAAGAGGAACCTGGTATGTGGCACCACCTACACGGCGAGCCTTTACCTCGAGTACAGGCATTACATTTTCCATTGCGGCTTCAAAAGTCTCAAGAGGATCGTTGCCTGTCTTTTCTTTAACGATGTCGAATGCTCCGTAAACAATTTTCTGAGCGACACCCTTTTTTCCATCAAGCATGATATTGTTGATCAGCCTTGTAACAAGCTTTGAATTGTAAAGCGGATCAGGCAATACGTCACGCTTAGCGATTTGACCTCTTCTTGGCATCTCGCTTCCCTCCTTCATAAATTTTCAATGAGTTCATAGGTACTCGGTTTTCCCGTGGAGTCAACAAAAGATCATATACGCTTTATATAATAAGGTATATAAACTATTGTTATTCCATAAGAAATAAATTCGGCTTACTTCTTTGCAGCCTTTGGTCTCTTTGCGCCGTACTTTGAACGGCTCTGCATTCTTCCGTTTACGCCCTGTGTATCAAGTGTACCGCGAATGATGTGGTAACGTACACCGGGAAGGTCCTTAACACGGCCGCCGCGGATCATAACTACGGAGTGCTCCTGAAGGTTATGACCTACGCCCGGAATGTATGCAGATACTTCGATTCCGTTTGTAAGACGAACTCTGGCGATCTTACGAAGAGCTGAATTCGGCTTCTTAGGTGTAGCTGTTTTAACAGCTGTGCATACGCCGCGCTTCTGAGGAGAATTGTTATTGTTCATAACATTCTTCTTGGTGTCAAGACTCTTTAACAGTGCAGGTGTCTTTGATTTTTTCTCAATAGACTTACGACCTGTTCTTACGAGTTGATTAAAGGTAGGCAATAGTTTATCTCCTTTCAATTAATATTTTATACGCAGTGTGCGTATAAATCATACAATAAAAATTAATTTTACTGCATCATTTAAACGCACACCTTGGGGCGAAGATATCTTCGCCCCAAAATGTTGTGTTTTTTAACAAAGCTGAACACAATTATTTGTCTATTTTAGACAAATGCATCCACGCAAATTTGCATTATACATTAATTCATCGTATTTGTCAACAGTTGTTGCAGCTGTTCGAGATTTAAAATTTCGTCGCTGCCCTCAGATGAGAAGTAGCTGGGAACAGCCTCAACATTTCTGAACACATCCATACCTGTTCCGGCAGGAACAAGTTTACCGATGATAACGTTCTCCTTAAGACCGATAAGCGGATCGCTCTTGCCCTTGATAGCGGCATCGGTGAGAACTCTTGTTGTTTCCTGGAAGGATGCTGCAGACAGGAAGGAATCTGTTGCAAGTGAAGCCTTGGTAATACCCATAAGAATCGGGATATACGTTGCTTTCTGAAGCTCGGTTTCGCCTGCCTGAATTCTCTTCTCTATCTTGTCATTCTCCTCAAGAACTGCGGCAACATCAACCATTGTTCCGGCAACAAGATCAGTATCGCCGGCTTTGTCAACGGTGCACTTCTTAAGCATCTGACGAACGATAACCTCGATGTGCTTGTCGTTGATATCAACACCCTGTGTACGGTAAGCAAACTGAACTTCCTTGATAAGGTAGTTATAAACAGCTTCCTCGCCGAGAATTGCAAGCACGTCGTGAGGGTTAACAGCACCCATTGTAAGTTCTGTGCCCTTCTTGATATGAGCGCCCTCAACGATATTCTCGCAAAGACGAGCACCGTAAGGAATAAGATATTTCTTCTCCTCAGCAGTTTCGCTGTTGAATACAACAACGTGACGGCTCTTCTTGATTTCCTCAAATCTGACATCGCCCTCGATTTCAGAGAGGATTGCAAGCTGCTTAGGCTTTCTTGCCTCAAACAGCTCCTCAACTCTGGGAAGACCCTGAGTGATATCGGCGCCGCCGGCAACACCGCCGGTATGGAACGTTCTCATAGTAAGCTGAGTACCGGGCTCACCGATTGACTGAGCGGCGATAATACCAACTGCCTCACCCACCTGTACAGGCTCGTTGAAAGCAAGGTTTGCGCCGTAGCACTTGCGGCATACGCCGTGGCGTGACTTACATGTGATAAGTGAACGTATCTTAACTGACTCAATGCCTGCGTCAACTATACGCTTAGCGTCATCGGCAGTTATCATTCTGTCTGTATCCATGATAACCTCGCCTGTCTTAGGATCAACAACAGGCTCTGCACAGTATCTGCCTGTAAGTCTCTCCTCCAGCGGCTCGAGAACACGGTTTCCGTCCATGATTTTAGAAACCTCGATACCGTCGTGGCAGCCGCAGTCGTCGTCACGGATGATAACATCCTGAGATACGTCAACAAGACGTCTTGTAAGGTAACCCGAGTCAGCAGTACGAAGCGCTGTATCGGCAAGACCCTTACGTGCACCACGTGATGAGATGAAGTATTCAAGAATATTAAGACCTTCACGGTAGTTAGCTCTGATAGGTACTTCGATAGTCTTACCTGCTGTGTTGGCGATAAGTCCTCTCATACCTGCAAGCTGACGAAGCTGAGATGTACTACCACGGGCGCCAGAGTCAACCATCATGTGAATCGGGTTATGAGCACCGTCAAAGTTGCCGGTCAGCTCGTTAGATACCTTGTTTGTACAATCCTCCCATGCTTTAATTACCGCAGAGGAACGCTCCTCGTTAGTAATAAGACCATAGTTATAATTGTATGTGATCTCGTCAACTTTCTTTTCTGCTTCAGCAAGATATTCTTTCTTCTTCTCAGGGATAAGAGCGTCGCATACGGCAACGGTTGTACCTGAAATTGTTGAATATTTATAGCCCTGTGCCTTGAGTTCGTCAAGCACCTTGGAAGCAATTGAAACACCGTGAACGCTTATGCACTTCTCGGCAATCTGACCGAGCTGCTTCTTCTTAACAACAAAGGAAACCTCAAGGTCAAAAGCATTATCAGGATTTGTTCTGTCAACAAAGCCAAGGTCCTGAGGAACCGGTCTGTTGAAGATAACGCGTCCGATAGTTGTCTTAACAAGCTTTGATTTCTCAACGCCGTCAATTTCCTTAGTGAAGCGGATGAGACATTCAGAATGAAGACCAAGTGAGCCCTCCTGATAAGCCATCATAGCCTCGTCTGTGTCACGGTAAATATTATACTTGGTAATCTCCTCGCCGTTGATAACCTCAGTATGAGGACAACCGGGCTCGCCTTCCTTAATCATTGTAAGGTAATAAGAACCGATAACCATATCCTGAGTAGGAACGGCAACAGGCTTACCGTCTGAAGGCTTGAGCAGGTTGTTGGCGGCAAGCATAAGCATTCTTGCCTCAGCTTGAGCCTCAGCTGAAAGAGGTACGTGAACAGCCATCTGGTCGCCGTCGAAGTCGGCGTTAAACGCTGTACATGCCAAAGGATGAAGCTTGATAGCCCTGCCCTCTACAAGCACCGGCTCAAATGCCTGGATACCAAGTCTGTGAAGTGTGGGAGCACGGTTAAGCATAACCGGGTGATCCTTGATAACAACTTCAAGGCTGTCCCAAACTGCCGGATTATTTGCTCTTTCTACCATCTTTCTGGCAGATTTGATGTTTGACGCAACGCCGGTCTCAACAAGTCTTTTCATAACAAACGGCTTGAAAAGCTCAATTGCCATTTCCTTAGGAAGACCGCACTGATGCATCTTAAGCTCAGGGCCTACAACGATAACGGAACGTCCGGAATAGTCAACACGCTTACCGAGAAGGTTCTGACGGAAACGTCCCTGCTTACCCTTAAGCATATCGGAAAGAGATTTAAGCGGTCTGTTGTTAGGACCGGTTACAGGTCTGCCGCGGCGTCCGTTATCAATAAGAGCGTCAACGGATTCCTGAAGCATTCTCTTTTCGTTTCTTACAATGATTTCAGGAGCTCCGAGCTCAATAAGTCTCTTAAGACGATTGTTACGGTTGATAACACGTCTGTAAAGGTCATTAAGGTCAGATGTTGCAAATCTTCCGCCGTCAAGCTGAACCATTGGGCGGATATCCGGAGGAATTACCGGAATAACGTCAAGTATCATCCACTCCAGCTTATTGCCGCTGTGATAGAAAGCGTCTACAACATCAAGCCTCTTGAGAAGTCTGACTCTCTTCTGACCGGTGGCTGTTTCAAGCTCTGCTGTAAGCTCGTCACGAAGCTGAGCCACGTCAATGCCCTGAAGCAGCTCCTTAATTGCCTCGGCGCCCATACCTGCCTTGAAATCGTCCTCATATCTCTCACGCATTTCTGCATATTCTTTTTCGTTGAGGATCTGCATCTTTTCAAGCGGGGTATCGCCGGGATCGGTAACGATATAAAGTGCGAAATAAAGTACCTTTTCAAGATACCTTGGGCTTATGTCAAGCACAAGGCCAAGACGGCTTGGTATGCCTTTAAAATACCAGATATGGGATACAGGAGCAGCAAGCTCAATATGACCCATACGCTCACGGCGAACCTTTGAGCGTGTTATTTCAACTCCGCACTTTTCGCAGACCTTACCTTTATAGCGTACTCTCTTATATTTGCCGCAGTGACATTCCCAGTCCTTCATAGGTCCGAAAATTCTTTCACAGAAAAGACCGTCACGCTCCGGCTTGAGAGTTCTGTAGTTTATTGTTTCTGGCTTTGTTACTTCGCCGTAGGACCACTCACGGATCTGTTCCGGAGAAGCAAGGCCGATTTTTATAGAACTGAATTCATTTTCATAATTATCCATAGTAAGCACTCCTTTTAAAACTGGCGTTGTCAAATCAGATTTTATTCTTCGTCGTCATAATCGTCATCGCCGAACGAATCCGTAAACAAATCCGAAAAATCATCTGATTGACCGTCTGCTTCTTCGTCACTGTTTTCGCCCTCGGCATTTTCCACGCCGAAGCCTTCCTGTCCCTCAAAATCATTAACAGTCGTAAATGCCTGTGCATCTATCGGCTGGATACCTGTGCCGTCGTCAAGATCCTGCTTGAGTTCAACCTCGTTGCCCTCTCGGTCAAGCACCTTGGTATCAAGACCAAGTGCCTGAAGCTCTTTAAAGAGAACCTTGAATGACTCAGGAGTTCCGGCTGTCGGGATGTTCTCGCCCTTAACGATTGCCTCGTAAGTCTTTACACGGCCTACAACGTCATCGGACTTGATAGTGATAATCTCCTGAAGAGTGTAAGCTGCGCCGTAAGCCTCAAGAGCCCAAACCTCCATCTCACCGAAACGCTGTCCGCCGAACTGTGCCTTACCGCCCAGAGGCTGCTGGGTAACAAGGCTGTACGGGCCTGTTGAACGAGCGTGAATCTTATCGTCAACAAGGTGGTGGAGCTTAAGGAAATACATATATCCTACGGTGATTCTGTTATCAAACTTCTCACCTGTACGTCCGTCGATAAGCTCTGTCTTGCCGTCGAATACCTTATTGCCGTTTTCATCAATATAGTAACCGATATCCGCAAGTTCAAGACAGTCACGGATATCCTGCTCGTGAGCGCCGTCGAATACGGGAGTCATCATCTTCCAGCCCAGTGCCATAGCCGCATAACCAAGATGAACCTCAAGCACCTGACCGATGTTCATACGTGACGGAACGCCAAGGGGATTAAGAACGATATCAAGCGGTCTGCCGTCCGGAAGGAAAGGCATATCTTCCTGAGGAAGAATTCTTGATACAACGCCCTTGTTACCGTGACGACCTGCCATCTTGTCGCCCACCTGAATCTTACGCTTCTGAGCAATGTAAACTCTTACTACTTTATTTACACCCGGAGAAAGCTCGTCGCTGTTGGCTCTTGTAAATACCTTTACGTCCACAACGATACCGTATTCGCCGTGAGGAACACGCATTGATGTGTCCCTGACTTCTCTTGCCTTTTCGCCGAATATCGCTCTGAGGAGTCTTTCCTCAGCGGTGAGCTCTGTCTCGCCCTTAGGTGTTACCTTACCTACAAGGATATCGCCTGAATGAACCTCAGCGCCCACACGGATAATACCGTCGGCATCAAGATCCCTGAGAGCGTCATCGCCCACGTTCGGAATATCCCTTGTTATTTCCTCAGGTCCGAGCTTTGTATCACGTGCTTCTACCTCATGCTCCTCGATATGGATTGAGGTATAAACATCATCACGTACTATTTTTTCATTTATAAGAACAGCGTCCTCGTAGTTATAACCCTCCCATGTCATGAATCCGATGAGAGCGTTTTTACCAAGAGAAATCTCGCCGTTGCAGGTAGCAGGACCGTCGGCAATTACCTGACCGTCCTCTACTTTCTGGTGGAGGGAAACAATTGGTCTCTGGTTAATGCAGGTGCCCTGGTTGGAGCCGGAGAATTTAACAAGCTCGTACTTGTCAACCTCGTTGTCCTTGGTTGTTATTTCGATTGTGTCTGCATCTACTGCGCTGACTGTACCGCCGCGCTTTGCAATTACTACAACGCCTGAGTCATAAGCTGCTTTATATTCCATACCGGTGCCGACTACAGGAGCTACTGTTTTAAGAAGCGGCACTGCCTGACGCTGCATGTTCGCACCCATAAGAGCACGGTTAGCGTCGTCGTTTTCAAGGAAAGGAATCATTGCTGTAGCAACAGATACAACCATCTTAGGCGATACGTCCATATAGTCAACTCTTTCCGGAGGAAGAGTGAGGAACTCGTCACGGCAGCGGCATGTAACTCTCTGGTTAGCAAATCTGCCGTTTTCATCAAGAGGTTCGTTAGCCTGAGCTACTACGTAATTATCCTCAACGTCGGCTGTCATATAAACAACCTCGTCGGTTACTATACCTGTCTCCTTATCTACCTTACGGTAAGGAGCCTCGATGAAGCCGTATTCATTAAGTCGGCTGTAGCAAGCAAGATATGAGATAAGTCCGATGTTAGGACCTTCAGGAGTTTCGATAGGACACATTCTGCCGTAATGGGTATAATGTACGTCACGAACCTCGAATCCTGCACGGTCTCTTGAAAGACCGCCCGGGCCAAGTGCTGAGAGTCTTCTCTTGTGAGTAAGCTCAGCCAGCGGGTTGTTCTGGTCCATAAACTGTGAAAGCGGTGATGAACCGAAAAATTCCTTAATCGCCGCAACAACAGGTCTGATATTGATAAGCGCCTGGGGAGTGATTGACTCCTCATCGTCCTGAGCCTGGAGAGTCATTCTCTCACGGATAACTCTTTCCATTCTCGTAAAGCCGATTCTTACCTGATTCTGGAGAAGTTCGCCCACAGCACGAATTCTTCTGTTTCCGAGGTGGTCGATATCGTCAACGCTGCCAACGCCGAATGCAAGGTTAATAAGATATGATACTGTGGCGAAAATATCGTCGACAATTATATGCTTTGGAACAAGGTCGTCTGCCCTGCGCTCAATTTCTTCTTTAAGCGCTGCCTCATCGTCGCCGCATTTTTCAAGAATTTCTGCGAGAACGCGATAGGATACCTTTTCTCTTATTCCAAGCTCCTTGCAGTCAAAATCAACATACTCGTTGATATCAACCATACCGTTGGAAGCTATCTTGATTTCTCTGCCGTCAACGTCAACATAAGCAAACATAACGCCGGCATTTTCAATCTGCATTGCCTTTTCAGCGGAAATCTTCTCACCTGCGTCAGCAAGCAGCTCGCCCTGAGGGGAGATAATAGGCTGAGTAATTGTACATCCTGTGAGTCTGTCGCTCATGCCGAGCTTTTTGTTGTATTTATATCTGCCCACTCTTGAAAGATCATATCTGTGAGCGTCAAAGAACAGGCCGTCAAGGTGAGCCTGAGCTGTTTCAAGCGTAGGCGGCTCGCCGGGACGAAGCTTCTTGTAAACTTCAAGAAGAGCCTCTTCCTTGTTCTTTGTTGTATCCTTTTCGATGGTGGCAAGAATTCTTTCGTCATTGCCGAAGAAATCTATGATTTCATTATCTGTGCCGAGTCCTAATGCTCTAAGGAAAGTGGTAATGTAGATTTTTCTGTTCTTGTCTATACGGACATAGAAAATATCATTCGCATCTGTCTCATATTCAAGCCATGCGCCGCGGTTCGGAATAACTGTGTTGGTAAACAGTTCCTTACCGGTCTTGTCATGGTCCATATGATAATAAACGCCGGGAGAACGAACAAGCTGGGATACGATGCATCTTTCAGCGCCGTTTATAACAAATGTGCCTGCATCGGTCATCCACGGGAAATCACCCATAAATACGGTGTTTTCCTTAACCTCTCCTGTTTCCTTGTTGATAAGTCTTGCTCTGACCTTCAGCGGTCTTGCATATGTGGTGTCACGAGCCTTGCACTGAGCGATAGTGTATTTAGGCTCATCGTCCATTGAATAATCAATGAAATCCAAAACGAGATTGCCGGTATAATCGGTGATTGAACCGATATCCCTGAAAACCTCCCTGAGTCCTTCGTCAAGAAACCATTTGTATGAGCTTTTCTGAACTTCAATCAAGTTTGGCATCTGCATAACTTCATTGATTTTCGCAAAGTTCTTACGCGTGGTTGTACCAAGCTGTACATCCTTCACATTTACCATAAAATGTCACTCCAATCCGAAAATTATGTAAATGGCACTTCCCTTTTAGGCAGGGTTCAAAAACGCATTTTCTGCGTTCGCAAACCTCCCGCCTGAGCATATAATTCCATTTAAGTGCCATATAATATAAAACATTGAAATAATATTGTCAAGAATTTTTTAAGATAATTTTGCAAATAATCAAAAACTTTTTGATACACGTTTCCGTGTGTTTGTAAATTTCCTTAAAATTCCCTCATCTTCCGTTGATTTGAATATCAAAGTTTGATATAATAGCGCATAGGTGAATAATATGAAAAAAATCAGAAAAATAATAGCCTTAGCGCTTTGCATAATAATATCAGTTGCCTCTTTCGGCGGATGCTCAAAGGGGGACGAAATCGTTGATTTCATATATCCCTTTGGCGGAGATATCGTCAGCTTTGACCCGCAAATAGCCTCTACTGCAGATGAATTTCTTGTTATAGAAAACTGCTTTGAAGGACTTGTCAGAGTGCTTGACGACGGCACCGTTCAGGCAGGAGTCGCAACAAGCTGGAATGTGAGCGAGGACGGACTCACCTACACATTTAATCTCAGACAGGGTGCAAAATGGAACATACCCGAACCCGATGACGAAAATCCGCTGAAAGTGCATGAACTCATGGGCAATGATTTCAACCCTGATATTACTGCAAACGACTTTGTTTTTGCCCTTCAGCGTGCCGTTGACAAGACCACGGACAGTCCCCTGTTCTCCTCGGTCTCAAACATAGTAAACGCCAACGATATACACTCAGGCAAAAAATCTGCTGACGAGCTGGGAGTAAGCGCAACGGACGATTACACACTTGTAATTAAACTCGCGTCCCCTGATGAAAGCTTTATGAGCACGCTTTCAACTGCGGTGGCTATGCCCTGCAACGAAGAATATTTTTATGCCACAAAAGGCAGGTACGGTCTTGGGCTTGACTACACGCTGTTTAACGGGCAGTTTTACGTCAGTTCAATTCTTGAATCATCATATATTCTTGAAAAAAATGAGAAATACGTTGGTGATTATCCTGCAACAATAACGGACCTTACACTGAACATAACGGATGAAAACTCCGAAATAGCCGAAAATCTTGAAAAGGGATATTATGACTGCGCATACATTTCAGGTGCGGAATACGAAACCATTAACAGCGACAAGATTACTGCACAGCCGTACGAAAACGCCATGTGGGCAATGGTGCTCAACAAAAACAGAGAGATATTCAGCGAAAAAGATTTACGTCAGGCGGTATGCCTGAGTATTTCAGACTTGGACACTACAGAGTATGAATATTTGAGCGAGGCAACGTCCTTTGCTCCACCCAGCTGCAAGATAGGCAATCAGAGCGCAACCGAAGCTGTGGGCAGCACGGTGGTTTCCTCAGATGCTGACAAGGCAATCGAATTGTGGAAACAGGGACTTGTTAAAACCAAATTCACCTCTGCCGACCTGACAGTTATCGTTACACCTGAAATGGAAGAAACGGCAAAACAGCTGGTTCAGGGAATACAGGGCAGTATAGGAAAGATAACAAACTACGGTGACGACAACCGAATTTCATTTTCTCTCAAGCTGAGCGTGCTCAGCCAGGAAGATTTCAACTCGGCATTCAACAAGGGCGACTACGATCTGGCGCTGTACAAATTTGAAACGGTAAATCAAAATGCCGTATCATTTTTAAGCGGTATTATTGACGGCAATTATATAGGCGAGGTCAGCAATGTGGAAGAGGCACTGCACAAGGCGCAGTCAGCTACCGCAGACGAACTTGCCCAAGCATGCAGGGAGTGCGAAGAGAGCATTATGAGCGACTACTCCATATTGCCGGTAATGTTTGAATCATCATATTATGTACAAGCCGAAGGCGTCAGCGGAGTTCAGTTTCATGCCGGAAGCGGAAGGGTCAATTTTGTAAATGCCACAAGAGAAGATTAAATCAGCGCTGAGCTGGGCGGCGGTTGCCGCGTGCATGATAATAATATTTTGGCTCTCCTCCAGAACTGCTGACGAATCCGCGGCTCAAAGCGGACGGGTACTTCAAATGCTTATTGACGTATTCGGCGACAATATGTTTACCCAGTTTATTGTGAGGAAAGCGGCGCATTTTTCGGAATTTGCCGGGCTGTCTTTTCTATTTAACATAGCGTTTTTTCAAACCTGCAAGCGGAAAATGCCGCTCGTTTCAATTGCACTTACGTCGCTTTATGCGGCAACGGACGAATTCCATCAGTTATTTGTTCCCGGGCGCTCATGCCAGTTTTCCGACTGGGTGATAGATACCTGCGGAGCCGCTGTAGGAACTCTTATTTTCTTTGCTGTTATTTGGGTAACGGTTAAAATCTGTGAAAAAAAGAAAAAATTAGGTAATAAATTTGTTGACAGTGAAAATAATTAGTTTATAATATTTACAAATATTTATAAATGTTCCAAATGGAGGATATACATAAAATGAACGTACTTGTTTATGACAATGATGAAAAAATCGGCATCGCCGCAGGAAATTACATGTGCGGTCAGGTCCTTGCAAAGCCTGACTCAGTGCTGGGTCTCGCAACAGGCTCAACACCGCTGAAACCATACGGTCACATGATAGAGCTTTACAAAAAAGGAGCAGTGGATTTCAGCAGGGTAACCACCTTTAACCTTGATGAGTACTGCAATCTTGATGTTAACGACAAAAACTCTTATCACACATTCATGTATAACAATCTTTTCAATCACATCAACATCAGCAATGAAAATATCAATTTCCTTGACGGAAATGCTGAAGATTTGGAAAAAGAATGCAAGGAATATGAAAAGAAGATTAAGAGAGCCGGCGGAATCGACATCCAGCTTCTGGGTATCGGCTCAAACGGTCACATCGCATTCAACGAGCCTTCTGACAGCTTCCAGAGATGGAGCCATGTGGTAAAGCTAAAAGAAAGCACCATAAATGACAACAGCCGCTTCTTTGATTCTGTTGACGAGGTTCCCACCCATGCCGTTACAATGGGCATAGGCTCCATAATGCAGGCAAAAAGAATACTTATAATCGCAATCGGCGAAAACAAAGCAGACGCCATAAAGCAGCTTATCGACGGCAACGTAACGCCCCAGTGCCCTGCTTCAGTGCTCCAATTCCATACAGACGTAACACTGATGCTCGATACCGGTGCCGCATCAAAAATCTGACAACTGACAGGAGAAATAAAAATGGCAGAAGAAAAGAAAAAATTCTATATAACCACGGCTATAGCATATACCTCACGCAAGCCGCATATCGGCAACAGCTATGAAATAGTTCTGACTGACTCCATTGCAAGATATAAGAGGCTTCAGGGATATGACGTATTCATGCTCACAGGCACTGACGAGCACGGTCAGAAAATTGAGGAATATGCAAAGGCAGCCGGCGTTACTCCAAAAGAGTACGTTGACAAGGTTGCGGGAGAAATCAGGGAAATCTGCGATCTCCTCAACACAAGCTATGACAAATTCATAAGAACAACTGACGATTACCATGAAAAGGTAGTTCAGAAAATTTTCAGAAAGCTCTATGAACAGGGCGATATATACAAAGGCACATATGAGGGAATGTACTGCACGCCGTGCGAGTCATTCTGGACGGAAAGCCAGCTTGTTGACGGTAAATGCCCCGACTGCGGCAGAGAAGTAAAGCCTGCAAAGGAAGAGGCGTATTTCCTCAGACTTTCAAAATATCAGAAACAGCTTGAAGAATTTATCGAAAGCAATGAGAATTTCATTTATCCCGAAGCCAGGAAAAAAGAAATGCTCAACAATTTCATCAAACCCGGTTTGCAGGATCTCTGCGTAAGCCGTACATCGTTCAAATGGGGAGTGCCGGTAGATTTCGACGACAAGCATGTTGTTTATGTATGGTTAGACGCCCTTTCAAACTATATTACGGCGCTTGGTTACGACCCTGACGGATCGTCAGATATGTATAAAAAATACTGGCCGGCAGACGTTCATATTATCGGTAAGGACATCGTGCGTTTTCACACCATATACTGGCCGATTATGCTCATGGCGCTGGGCGAGCCCCTTCCCAAGCAGGTATTCGGGCATCCGTGGCTCCTGTTCGGCGAGGACAAGATGAGCAAATCCAAGGGCAACGTTATCTATGCGGATGATTTGGTTAATCTTTTAGGCGTAGACGCTGTAAGATATTATCTTTTAAGCGAGATGCCGTATGCCTCCGACGGTTCAATAACCTACGAGACAATTATTGAGCGCTACAACTCCGACCTTGCCAACACTTTCGGAAATCTTGTAAACCGCACCATCGCAATGCAGAACAAATATTTTGACGGTGTAGTTTGCGAACCGTGTGAGGGCGATGAAGTCGACGAAGAGCTGAAAAAATTTGCATACGATACCGTGGCAAAGGTTGACAAATGCTTTGAGACTTACAGAGTAGCCGATGCTATCGAGGCTGTTTTAAACCTTGCAAAGCGCTCCAACAAGTATATCGACGAAACCATGCCCTGGGCGCTCGCCAAGGACGAAAGCAAAAAGGCAAGGCTCGGCACGGTTCTTTATAACCTGCTGGAAGCCATCAGATATATTGCCGTCCTCCTTTCCCCGTTCATGCCTGAAACATCAGAAAAAATCTTTGCTCAGATGAACTGCGACGAAAAGAGCTATGACTCTCTGTCTGAGTTTGGCAAAACAAAGGCTGGCACAAAAGTCGGCGAAGCTAAGGCGCTGTTTGTAAGAATTGACGCGGAGAAAACTCTTGCGGACATTGCTGCAAAGCAGGCGGCAGCTCCCAAGGAAAAAAGCATAACTGAAATTGAGGGACTTGCTCAGATCACCTTTGATGAATTTTCCAAGGTTGAGCTCAGAGTTGCGGAGATCACATCATGCGAAAGATAGCTAAAAAGCTTTTGAAAATCACGGTAAACGACGGCAGTGCTGAACCAAGACAAATTGTTTCAGGTATCGCTCCATGGTACAAACCCGAAGAGCTGACAGGCAAAAAGGTTGTTATCGTGGCAAATCTCAAACCTGCTAAGCTTTGCGGTGAGATGAGCAACGGAATGCTTCTTGCCGGTGACGTCAGCGAAGACGACGTTAAGGTACTTTTTGTCGACGGTATGCCGGCAGGCACAAAAATCAGATAATAACTACGTTCAGAAAGGCTGAAATATGTATCATAATATTTTTGATACTCACGCCCATTATGACGACAAAAAATTCGACCCTGACAGAGAGGCGATTCTAAACTCGCTTCAAAGTCAGGGCGTTAGCTTTGTTGTAAGCTGTGGGTGTGATACTGACACTACTAAATTTAATTTTGAGCTTTCACAAAAGTACGATTTTATTTATTTTGCGTCAGGATATCATCCTGAAAATCTTGAGGGGGCAACTCTTGAGGATTTGCAGGCAATAAATAAATTTGCCAAAAAAGACAAATGCGTGGCAATAGGTGAAATCGGACTTGACTACCACTGGATGGCGTCTTCTAAAGAAACGCAGAAAGAATTTTTCAAAGCGCAGATAGAACTTGCAAAGGAACTGGATATGCCTGTCATCGTCCATGACAGGGACGCTCATGGCGACACTCTTGAGATACTTAAGGAAACTAAGCCAAAAGGTGTTGTGCACTGCTTTTCCGGTTCAAAGGAAATGGCAAAAGAAATTATAAAGATGGGCATGTATATCGGTCTTAACGGAGTTGTGACATTTCCAAACGCAAGAAAGAGCCTTGAAGTAGTCAGGGAGATACCCATTGAGAGGCTGGTCCTTGAAACGGACTGCCCGTATCTTGCCCCAGTTCCCATGCGAGGCAAAACGAATAATTCTTCGTTCATTCCTTATATAGCTCAACGAATAGCAGAGGTTCTAAACATTGACGCTCAGGAACTTCTGGATATCACATATGAAAATGCCAAGAGGCTCTACTCTCTTGACATATAGATTAGGTTATACAGTGCTGCAAACTTGATTTCAGGTCTGTATCTTGATTTCAGGTCTGTATTATGATATCATATCACGGATATTTTATTTGAAAGGAACAGATATGGAAAAGCTTCAGGAAATTTTAGACTCCATAAGTGGTTTTGTGTGGGGTCCCGTAATGCTTGTGCTTCTGGTAGGTACTGGTATATTTCTAACAATAAGGCTGAAATTTCTGCCGTGGCGCAATCTTCCGTCTGCACTAAAAATGGTTTTCAGCCCCGAATCGAGGAAAACAGACAAAGGAAAAGGTGACATTTCTCCCTTCTCTGCTTTGATGACAGCCCTTGCCGGCACCATAGGAACCGGCAATATCGTGGGAGTTGCAACAGCTATGATTACCGGCGGACCCGGGGCGCTTGTTTGGATGTGGGTTGCCGCTGCGTTTGGAATTTCAACCAAATATGCTGAATGCACCCTCGCCGTAAAATACAGAGAAACAAACTCTAAAGGCGAGATGTGCGGCGGACCTATGTACACCATCAAAAACGCTTTCAAGCACAAAAAAATCGCCATGGTGCTGGCAGGAGCCTTTTCCGTGTTTACGGTACTTGCTTCTTTTGGAATAGGCAACATGTCGCAGGCAAACTCGATATCATCTTCACTTAGCGACACTTTCTCAATTCCCAGCTGGGTAACGGGTGTTGTTTTGGCGATACTCACAGGAATAATCATTTTCGGCGGTATAAAATCCATATCAAAGGTATCCTCCGTGCTTGTACCTGTTATGGCTATTTTTTACATAGTATTCGGACTTATCGTAATTTTCGCTAATTACAAAAACATTCCTGCCGGACTCGGCACAATTTGGTCAATGGCGTTCGGCGGAAAAGCGATTGCTGGCGGAATTGCAGGAACGATAACCGCATCTGTAATGGATAGCATCAGATACGGCGTTTCACGAGGAGTATTTTCAAACGAAGCCGGTCTCGGCTCAGCCGCCATTACCGCCTCCTCCGTTACTACTGACAGCCCGGTAAAGCAGGGTTACATTAACATGTGCGGAACATTCATCGACACAATAATCGTTTGCTCGATTACAGGACTCGCTATTGCTTCATCAGGAGTACTGGGCACAACCGACGCAAACGGCAACCTGCTGGACGGTGCAAACCTCACACTCGCTGCATTTGAGAACGTACTCGGAAAGCCCGGAACAATAGTTGTATCAATCGGCATACTTCTCTTTGCCTGGTCCACCATCCTCGGCTGGGAATACCAGGGCGAAAAGGCGCTGGAATACCTTTTCAAAAACAGAACTATATGCTATATCTACAGAGTTATCTTTACAGTAATTGTTTTCTTCGGCAGTGTTACTGCTCTTGACATAGCATGGTCATTCTCAGATATTGCAAACGGACTTATGGCTATACCTAACCTCATATGCCTGCTGGTACTGTCCGGAAAGCTTGCCAAAGATACAAATGAATATCAGAAACAGATCAAAGAGGAAAAGAAGTTAAAGAAACTTAAGAAAAAAACACAATAATCTTAATAAAAAAATCCCCCTGCATGAGAAAGCAGGGGGATAAATTTTTATATAACAAATAAAGTTCAACAACGATTCTTACTGCTGAGAATCAAAAGTTTTATCAAGATACTCTAAGAGTTTCTTTTTTTCGTCCACATTCATGAGTCTTACTCTCAGCAGCACTGCCTGTTCAAAATCAGACAGTTGATTAAACTTGTCGTCCATATACCATTTTTCAAACGGGTCGGGACTGTTAAGCACTGTTTCATCTTCAGTATGGGGAGAATTCAAAAGCAGGTCCACATTAGTGTTGTAAAGCCTTGCCAATGACTGAAGAGTGTGAAGCTTAGGCCTTGTTGCGCCGGTTTCGTAATACGAATAAGTACTTCTGTCCATACCAAGAGCTGACGCAACCTGTTTCTGAGTAAGGTGCGACTTTTTCCTGAAATATTTAAGCCGTTC
>HHCFR02800__coassemble_1494_pt1 | contig 20646 bp, 24 predicted proteins | sample HHCFR02800__metabat2_high_PE_036 | metagenome-assembled genome bin HHCFR02800 | reverse complement strand
ATGAGATATGAGGAGGTTTAGGACGGATTGAAAAGATGGTTGCTTTCGTCCCCACAATGAAGCCTCTTGATAAATAAAGACTGATAATTATATCAGACATTTAACAGTAAAAAACAAGCTGTAAAATGTAAAAGCAGTGCTGACTGATTTTAACTCTTAACACTTGCTTGAAGAGCGATATTGTTAAGGAAAATATATATTTGCTTATATTATCCTTAAAGTAAGGAGAAAATATTATGAGATCAGATTTAATTAAAAAAGGCCCCTCAAGGGCTCCTCACCGTTCATTGCTCAGAGCGCTGGGCATTGATGAACTTGAAATGAAAAGACCGTTCGTAGCGGTTGTTAACTCAAAGAGCGACTATATTCCGGGTCATATGCATCTGGATAAAATCGCTGAGCAGGTAAAGGCAGGCATCAGAAATGCCGGCGGCGTTCCCTTTGAGTTTAACACTATCGGCGTTTGCGACGGTATTGCTATGAACCATAAGGGTATGAAATACTCTCTTTGCTCAAGAGAGCTTATTGCCGACAGCATCGAGGTAATGCTTACCGCTCATCCGCTGGACGCAGTTGTGTTTATTCCTAACTGCGACAAGATAGTACCCGGTATGCTTCTTGCGGCTTGCAGACTTAATCTGCCATGTATTTTCATCAGCGGCGGACCTATGCTTCCGGGAAAAAGCACCGAAACTACTAACAGAATCGGTCTTTCCGAGCAGTTTGAGTATGTAGGCGCCAATGCAGTAGGCAAAATGAGCGATGAAAATCTTGAAAGCTGTGCGTTTACAGCTTGTCCAACCTGCGGTTCCTGCTCAGGTATGTACACAGCCAACTCCATGAACTGCCTTACCGAAACTATCGGTATGTCCCTTCCGGGTTCAGGCACCATTCCTGCGGTAATGAGCGCACGTCTCAGACTTGCCAAAATGGCAGGCGAAAGGGTTATGGAACTTCTTAAGGAAGATATTAAGCCCTCTGATATTATTACAGATAAAGCAATCGAAAACGCCATGAGAACCGATATGGCTATCGGCTGCTCAACAAATACAATTTTGCATTTAACTGCCATTGCACATGCGGCAGGTCATGATATAAATCTCGACGACCTGGACGCTTACGGCAGAAAGACTCCTCAGATTTGTAAGCTTAATCCTGCTTCATCAGTGTTTATTACCGACCTTAATGACGTCGGCGGCATTCAGGCAGTTATGAAAGAGCTCGCCAGAGGCGGTATGATAAGCACGGACGCACTTACTGTCAGCGGCACGGTTGCCGACAGAATTGCAAAGGCTCCCGACGCAGACGGCGAAATCATCAGAAAACTTGAAGACCCGTTTTCTGCCGACGGCGGTATCGCTGTTCTTCGCGGCAATCTTGCAGAGGACGGCGCAGTAGTAAAGAAGGGTGCGGTTGCTCCGGAAATGATGCAGCATAAAGGCCCTGCAAAGTGCTATAACAGCGAGGAAGAGGCAATTGCCGCAATCAACGGCGGCAAGGTCGTTGCAGGCGACGTTGTTGTTATCCGTTATGAGGGACCGAAGGGCGGCCCCGGTATGAGAGAGATGCTTTCACCTACTTCGGCTATTATAGGTATGGGTCTCGGCTCCTCCGTTGCTCTTCTTACAGACGGCCGTTTTTCCGGCGCTACAAGAGGTGCTTCCATCGGTCATGTAAGTCCTGAGGCAGCTATGGGCGGCACTATTGCCCTTGTTGAGGACGGCGACGAAATCGAGATTGACATCCCGGCAAGAGTACTTAGAGTTAATGTTTCCGACGAGGTTTTGGCAGAGCGTAAGGCAAAATGGCATCCTCCTGTTCAGGAACTTTCCGGTTATCTTAAGAGATATGCACAGCATGTAACCAGCGGTGCAAAAGGCGCTGTTTTTGAAGATTAGGAGACTTTTCATGAGTAGTGGAAAGGGCAGAAAATCCGGTGAAAGAGGATTGTTTCGCAATTATTTTGTGTATATAATTTCCTTTTTGGCTATAGCTTTGGCAATTACGGTGTGCGCACTGCTTATTGCAAATGAGCCAGTTACCGAGCTTGTTCACAAGGCGGAAAACCACTTTTCTGCGTCGGCACGGGATATTCGTGATGATATTGACCCGAACAGCAGGGAAAAGGAATATATAGGCAGATACGGCGACAGGCTCGGCAGTATTTCCATTGATAGCTGCGGTGTGAACTGCGATGTATTTTACGGCTCAAACCGTGCGTCAATGCGTGTGGGAGCCGGATTAAGCGACAATGAGTCCGCAGATCTTGGTTCAAACTCAGTGAAGCTCATTGCAGGCTATGATGAAACGTATTTTTCCGCACTGAAATATGCAAAGGTCGGCGACGTAATAAATATTTATGCAGGGGATACGCAGTATTCTTACCGTATAACGGACGCAAAGTATATTGAAGCCGATACCCAGGCGTATAATTCACAGGACAAGGACATGCTGGTGCTGTGCAGCATTATGTCTGATTTTTCACAGCACAGCGGCGAATATTATTACGTTTTCGCCGACAGAATTAACGGGGAGGGTGAGTAGTATGCCGGATTCCCGTGAAAACAAAGTATCAGTCGTTTTGAGGGTGCTTTTGTCCTTCGTATTGTTCGCTCTTGTTGTTGTAATCAGCCTTGCATTTTGTGCAAAAATGACTGTTTTAAACAAAGACGCAATAGTTGACAGATTTGCCTCCTATGAATATGTGTCAGAGGTAAAGAACAGCACAGTGCAGTATGTTTCTGATGTCTATGTAAGAAATGGTCTTGACTGTGACAAACTTAATGATATAATTGATGACGAACTTGTAAGGGATTCTGTTAAGACGTATATAGCCGGTAATATCGGCTCGGAAAATGTTTATAACGAAATAACGTATACTGAGTCAGTGGATGGCATTTGCGACTCAGTGGAATCCGATATAAGGGATCAGATTAAGCTCAAAGGACTTGAATATAACGAAAGCAAAGTCAGCGAAATCAAGGAATCCGTAAACAGCTATTTGCTCAATGAGATAGAGGTCGGATTTTCAGGATTAAAAACGGCAATGAATGTCGGAGCTATCGCCACCACGGTTATAATAAGCGTGGGAGCGTTTTTCGCACTGGCAGCTTTTCTAATCCTTGTGTTTATCGGCAAGGTAAGGTACAGGTCAGTCAGAGCTGCCGGCATTAGCTTCTATGCCGCAGGATTTTATGAAATCATTATTTCAATAATGGTATTCATAATCTTCAAATTTAAACATTTAGATATTTTCCCGATTTACCTCAGGGAGCTGGTGATGGACTGCATATATTCGTGTGCAGGCAGTATCACGGCGGCAGGTTTTACGGCGCTTTTAGCAGGACTTATTATTTCCGTAGCCGTATGGAAAATGAAACGAGGGAAATAATCAGAGGTGAAAAAATGGATAAGGATGTAGCAATTTCAGTAAGAAATGTAACTATGACTTTTAATCTTAACAAAGAAAAGGTCGATAATCTTAAGGAATATGTGATAAAATTTCTTACACGAAAACTGGAATACAAAAAATTCTATGCGCTCAAAAATATCAACATTGAGGTAAAGAAGGGCGAGCATCTTGCCATTCTGGGGCTTAACGGCGCCGGAAAAAGTACGCTTTTGAAAACCATAGTAGGTGTGTATAAGCCGGTTGAGGGCACTATTGAAAAGAGTGGCGTTGTGGCGCCGCTTCTGGAGCTTGGTGCAGGCTTTGAGCCGAATTATACCGGCGAGGAAAATATTTATCTTTACGGCTCGATTCTCGGCTATACAAGAGAATATATTAAGGAAAAGTTTGACGAGATTGTTGAGTTCTCCGAGCTTGGAAGTTTTATAAAAGTTCCTATCAAGAATTACTCAAGCGGTATGAGAGCAAGGCTCGGCTTTTCAATCGCCACAGCTGTTGAGCCGGATATCCTTATTCTTGACGAGGTGCTGTCAGTAGGCGACGCCGCATTCAAGAAAAAAAGTCTTGCAAAAGTTCAGTCACTTTTTGATAAGGGAGTAACTGTTCTTTTCGTTTCCCACAGTATCGAACAGGTAAGGGCAATTTGCGACAGGGCAATACTCCTTGAGCACGGCGAAATTATTGCCCAGGGTGATATAGAGGACGTTATACCTATATATAATCAGAAAACAAAAAAGAAACCGGCAAAAAAAGCGGCGTCTTCAGAAGCTCCGGCTGAAAAGACTGCTGATGAAAAATCCGAGCCGGCTAAAGAAGAAAAAGTAAGCGAATAAACAACAAAGCCCCCGGTGTAATTGCACCGGGGGCTTTTGATTTGTACTGTGTTGTTTTTGGGCGAACGGAGGATGAAGACGCTGTTTTGCCAACAAACTCTTGACTTTTTATTTAAAAGTGGTATTATACTATTAGTTAGTTTATAGTCTCATGGTGAGAGTGGGTTTTGCGACCCGCTCTCATATCATTATAAGGGGGTTTTTTCTTGGCTTCAGGCAAAGGGAATACAGTTTCCAGAGTATATGAGATAGTGGCTCCTTATGCAAAAGAGCTCGGTCTTGACATTTGGGATATCCGTTTTGTCAAGGAGGGTACGGACTGGTATCTCAGAATATTTATCGACAAAGAGGGCGGAGTTTCCATTGACGACTGCGTGGACCTAACTCACGCCGTAACCAAGCCGCTGGACGAGGCTGATCCCATCAGCCAGAGCTACACCCTTGAGGTAAGCTCGCCCGGTGTGGAAAGAGAGCTTGTAACTGACAGGCATTTCGAGCAGTCTGTGGGAGAAAAGGTGATGCTCAGGCTGATACGTCCTATTGAAAAGGTAAGGGATTTCAGCGGCACGCTCAGGGCATACGAGAGCGGAGTAATAACACTGGAACTTCCCGACGGCGAGGAGCTTACAGTAAACAAAAAAGATACGTCATACGTTAAGCTTGACGATTTTAATATAAATGATTTTAATAACTGATGTTAATGTGATTTGGAAAGGATGATAGGAAAATGAGTAAGGAATTTTTTGAGGCTGTTAAAATGCTTGAGGCGGAGAAAGGCATACCTGCCGATTATCTTTATGAAAAAATATCAGCAGCGATAGTTGTTGCCGCAAAGCATGATTATAACGGCAAGGATATAGTACACTGCGATATAGACGAAGAAAAGCAGAAAATCAAGGTATATGTAAGGAAAAATGTAGTTGAGGAGATTGAAGATCCCGATACTGACCTTACCCTTGAGCAGGCTCAGGCAATAAGAAAATCTGCAAAAGTAGGCAAGACCATAGATATTCCGCTTAAGACAAAGGATTTCGGCAGAATTGTGGCTCAGACGGCAAAGCACGTTATCCGTCAGGGTATCCGCGAAGCTGAGAGGGGACAGATGCTTCAGGAATTCAAGTCTAAGAACCAGGAGCTTGTAACCGCTAAGGTTGAAAGAATTGACCCTGTTACAGGTAACGCAACCCTTGAAATCGGCAAGAATCAGACAGTTCTTCCTAAGTCTGAGCAGGTGCCGGGCGAAGTGCTGACAGAAGGTCAGTCCATCAAGGTATTCATAGTTGACGTAAAAGAAAACGGAAAGGGTCCGAAGATCATGATATCAAGGACTCACCCCGGACTTGTAAGGCGTCTGTTCGAGCAGGAAGTGCCTGAGATCTATGACGGCACTATTGAAATCAAATCAGTTTCACGTGAGGCTGGCTCAAGAACAAAAATCGCAGTTTATACCAAGGATGAGGACGTTGATCCAGTTGGCGCCTGCATAGGACCTAAGGGACAGCGCGTTTCAAATATTGTTGAGGTTCTTGGCGGAGAAAAGATTGATATCGTAAATTACAGCGACGATCCGGCTCAGTTTGTAAGCGCAGCGCTTGCTCCGTCGGACGTTTGCTCAGTTGAGATTCTTGATGAGAGCGCAAAGACATGCAGGGCAACCGTACCGGACGATCAGCTCTCACTCGCTATCGGAAACAAGGGTCAGAACGTAAGACTTGCGGTAAAACTCACCGGATGGAATATTGATATTAAGCCTGAATCCGGATTTTTCGAGGGCGTTGAATAATTTACTCATTATTAGGTGATAAGTAATGAAAACGAAAAAGATACCGTTAAGAATGTGTACCGGATGCGGCGAAATGCACGACAAGCGGGAGCTGGTCAGGGTGGTAAAAAGTCCTGACGGCGAGGTGTCGCTGGACCTCACCGGTAAAAAATCCGGCAGAGGAGCTTATGTCTGCAAAAACCCCGAATGCTTGAAAAAAGCGAGAAAAAAGAGAGCTTTTGAACGTGCTTTTTCAATGCAGATAAGCGACGAGGTTTATGCCGCTATGGAAGAAGAAATGATAAATGGCTGACGACAAGATATTATCCCTGCTGGGGTTTGCCCGCAGAGCAGGTAAGCTCTCTATGGGGCACGACGCCGCACAGCAGGCTTTGTTTAAAAAGCAGGCAAAGCTTGTGCTGTTTTGCGGCGATGCTTCACAAAGGCTTGTAAATGAGTTTAATGTTACAATAAAAAAGCATAATATTAAAACAGCGGCAGTCATAACAAAATATACCATGGATGAAATAAGCTTTTCGCTTGGATACCGCGCAGGCGTTATTACGGTAAATGACGAAAACTTTTCCAAACGGATTGTTGAATTATTAAAACAGGAGGCAAATGCGAATGGTAATAAAAGTTAAAGTTTCCGATGTCGCCAAGGACTTCGGAAAGACTAATAAAGATATTATAAATATCCTCGGCAGCTATTGCGAGGGCCCCGCAAAGAAAGCCAATACCGTGCTTGATGAAAATGAGCTCAATGTTTTATTTGATAAGCTGACTCAGGACAACAGCGTTGATAATTTTGATGAATATTTCAGCATGGCGGCAGGAGCAGAGAAGAAAGCTGCCCAGAAGAAGCAGGGTGCGTCTGCTAAAAAACAGGAGAACAAAAAGCACCAGAGCCAGGCGGCTATTCTTCAGATGGCAGAGCAGGCTGCAAAACGTGATGCCGAGAAAGCAAAGAAAAAAGCAAACAAAACGCCCCAGGCAAGAACCAAGGGCGAAGCAAGACGTATCGACACCCGTGTTAATACCGTCGATTTGGAAAAATACAACCAGAAATACGAGGATATTGCGCCTGCTTCACAGATCAATGATTATCAGAAAAAGCAGAAACTCAATCAGAAGTCAAAGCAGTACAGGAAGAAAAAGCCTCAGGGTATCCATGCCCGCTCCAAAAAGGAGACGGAGGCTCAGCGTCTTGCCCGTATTGCAGAACAGCGTAAAAAACAGCAGATTACTGTTGAGATCCCCGAGGAAATCACTGTCGGCGCTCTTGCAAGCCTTCTGCGTATGACAGCAACCGAGGTTATTAAGAAGCTTATGGTGCTGGGCGTAATGGCAAGCGTGAATGAGGTAATTGACTATGATACCGCCGCTATTGTTGCCACTGAGCTGGGTGCAAAAGTTAAAAAGCAGGTAGTTGTCACAATCGAGGAGCAGATTATTGAGGAAGAGGTTGAGGACGATGAGAACGCTGTTACAAGACCTCCGGTAGTTTGTGTAATGGGTCACGTTGACCACGGCAAGACATCAATACTTGACGCTATCCGTGATACGGATGTTACCTCCACCGAGGCAGGCGGCATCACTCAGGCTATAGGCGCTTATCAGGTTGAAAGCAATAACAATAAGATTACTTTCCTTGATACACCCGGTCACGCCGCATTTACTGCAATGCGTGCCAGAGGCGCTATGGCAACGGATATCGCCGTGCTCGTAGTTGCGGCTGACGACGGAATTATGCCTCAGACAGTAGAGGCTATAAATCACGCAAAAGCAGCAGGCGTTGATATCATTGTTGCTATAAATAAAATGGATAAAGAGGGTGCAAACCCTGACAGAATTATGCAGCAGCTTACCGAGCACGACCTTGTTCCTGAGGAATGGGGCGGCGACGTTATCTGCGTTCCGGTTTCAGCAAAGACAAAAATGGGTATCGACAAACTGCTTGAGACTATTTTGCTTGTGGCTGAAATGGCTGAACTTAAGGCAAATCCTGACAGAACGGCAAAGGGTGTTGTTATTGAGGCTAAGCTTGACAAGGGCAGAGGACCTATTGCTACTCTCCTTGTTCAAAACGGTACTCTTCATTCAGGCGATATCATCGTTGCCGGTACGGCAGTAGGCAAGATCAGGGCAATGACCGATTATCACGGCAATGCAATAGAGTCTGCCGGTCCGTCCGTTCCTGTTGAGGTAATGGGACTTGACAGCACACCGATGAGCGGCGATGAGTTTAACGCCGTATCAGACGAAAAACTTGCCAGAACTCTTGTAGAGCAGAGGAAGGAAAAGGCTAAGGAGGAGGAATTCAAGCTCTTCCATAAAGTTACGCTGGATACTCTTTTTGATACTCTTCAGGAGGGTGAGATGAAAGAGCTCAACATAATAATAAAGGCTGATGTTCAGGGCTCTGTTGAGGCTGTAAAACAGTCGCTTCTTAAAATTGAAAACGACGAGGTAAATGTCAAGATCGTTCACGGCGCTGTAGGTACCGTAAACGAAAGCGACGTTATGCTTGCCAATGCGTCAAACGCCATTATCGTTGCATTTAATACAGGAGTTGACCCGATTGCGTCGGATAATGCTCAGCGTGACGGCGTTGAAATCAAATCTTATGATATAATTTATGACGCTATTGAAGATATTGAACGTGCTATGCGCGGAATGAGAGCGCCTAAGTACCGCGATGTTGATACAGGCGAGGCAGAAGTAAGAGAAGTTTATAAGATCTCTTCTGCCGGAACCATCGCCGGCTCCCTTGTAACGTCAGGTAATATTAAGCGTGACGGCAAGGTAAGGGTAATCAGGAATTCTAAGCAGATTGCCGATGTAAAAATTGCTAATCTTAAGCGTTTTAAGGATGAGGTCAAAGAGGTTTCGTCAGGCTATGAGTGCGGTATCAGCCTTGAGGGCTGGGACGATATCCAGGCAGGCGACATCTTCCAGGCATATATAGTAGAGGAATACAGGGATTAATTATGGCGGGTTTTCATATTGACAGAATATCCGAGGATATTAAAAGAGAAATTGTTTCCATAATGCGTGAGCTTAAGGATCCGAGGATAGATCCTATGCTCACGGTTTTGAAGGTGGAGGTCAGCGGTGACCTCAGCTTTGCAAAAGTATATATAAGCGCCATAAATGGCATTGAGACGGCAAAAAGCTCCGTAAAGGGGCTTGACAGCGCCGCAGGTTATATAAGAAAGCAGCTTTCTTCAAGACTTCACCTGCGCAAAAGCCCTCAGCTTAAATTTATAGCGGATGATTCTATTGAAAAAGGTATGAACCTTTTTGAAAAAATCAAGGAAATAAACAATGAAGATTGATGTAAAAGAGTGCGCAAGTATTCTTGCGAGTAAGGACAATATTTTAATACTCACCCACGCTCATCCCGACGGCGATACCCTTGGCTGCGGATTTGCGCTGTGCAGGGCACTGCTTAAAATGGGCAAAATGTGCAGCGTGATCAATGCCGACGAGATTCCAAAAAAGTATGATTATCTATATGAGGATATTGCCCCGATGAAATTCAGGCAGGAGTACGTGGTGGCAGTGGATGTTGCTACGGAAAGTCTTTTGGGCGACCTTCAGGGCGAGTACCATATTGACATGTGCATCGACCATCACGCAACTAACTCAGAGTATGCTGACGTGCTTTTGCTGGAGGATGTTTCGGCGGCGTGTCAGATTGTCTTTGAGGTTATCAAAGAGCTTGATGTTGAGATTGACGAAAAAATGGCTAACTGCCTTTATACCGGACTTACTACTGATACCGGTTGCTTCAGGTATGCTTCCACCACAGCGTCAACCTATTATGCCGCCGCTGAGCTTATTGAAATGGGCGCTGATAACGGCAAAATAAATCGCATTATGTTTGAAACAAAGAGCAAGACTTACGCAAGGCTCGAAAGGCTTGCCCTTGACTCAATGCGCTTTTATGAGGACGAGCGTGTGTGCATAATCACCATTACACAGGAAATGTATAGGCTCACAGGCTCAAATGAGCAGGAGACAGAGGCGATACCTCCTTTGACAAGACAGATTGAGGGCGTCGAGATAGGCGTAACCATCAGGGAAAAACCTGACGGCACCTGCAAGGCGTCTATACGTACTTATGAAAGCGTAAACGCCGCGGAACTTGCAAAGAAATTCGGCGGCGGCGGTCACAGTCAGGCTGCGGCTTGCAGATTTGACTGCGGCGTAAAGGAAGCCAGGGAAAAGATAATCGAAAAGTGCGGAGAGCTTCTTAAATGACAGGTATAATCTGTATAAATAAAGATAAGGACATGACCTCGTTTTCCGTTGTTTCAAGGCTTCGCGGTATAACGGGCGAGAAAAAGGCGGGGCATACGGGCACCCTTGACCCTATGGCAACAGGTGTTTTGCCTGTAATGCTGGGAGGAGCCACAAGATTCCTCGATTATTTGCCGGACAGCGACAAGGGCTACAGAGCCTCCTTTATTCTCGGAAAGACCACCGATACCCTTGATATCACCGGCACGGTTACAGGAGAATATCAGGTGAACGCAATGCCCAAAGATGTGGAGGAAGCTCTTGTCAATTTCAGAGGCACGATTACGCAGATACCGCCGATGTATTCCGCTGTTTCGGTGGACGGCAAGCGCCTTTATGACCTTGCAAGGCAAGGGATTGAGGTGGAGCGTCCGTCCCGACAGGTGGAGATAAAAAAACTTGAGCTTGTGGATTTTCACGACGGGGAATATGTCATCGACGTCCTGTGTACCAAGGGTACTTATATCAGAACTCTCATTGACGATATCGGCAGGAAACTTGGATGCGGAGCGGTGATGACAGCTCTTACACGCACCCTTGCCATGGGCTTTACTCTTGAGGATTGCGTAACCCTTGACGAGCTGCAAAGGATTAAGGACACATCAAAGAATTTTGACGGAGTCCTGACGGATATTGAAAAAATGTTTGAGCCTTATAATGCCGTGTATGTTTCTCCCGCTCAGGCAAAGCGCTTTTCAAACGGGGGCGCTTTGGCGCTGGAGAGGCTGAACCGACAGCTTGATGACGGTGTGTACAGAGTCTTTTCACGAAACGGCGATTTTCTCGGTCTCGGGGAATGTGTTTCGTCAAAGGGGCAACTTACCGTAAAAAGACTTTTGGTAAGGCGAGATTAACAGGAAATTATGATTAATGAATTTGAAAATAATGTAAAAAAAGCGCTTGCGCTGGGTGATTTTGACGGCATGCATAAAGCGCATCAGACAGTCATAACCGGCGCTGAAAATGTTACTATTTATTGCGTTAACAACAGGTTTTCGCTTTTACAGAAGAGTATATTTGAAAAGCGTTATCCCAATGCGGTTTTTGCTGATTTTGAGCAGATTAAAAATTATCCCGGTCAGGAGTTTATTGAAAAAATCCTGATAGGGAAATTTAACGCAGGGATGATTTTGTGCGGATTTAATTTCCGCTTCGGAAGAAATGCGGGATGGACCGCTATGGACCTGAGAAAATATCTTGAAAAGAAAGAAATCTGGGTCAGAATACTCGAGCATCTGGATTTTGAGGGCGAACCGATTTCATCAACAAGGATAAGAAAAGCTGTGTCCGACGGCGATATAGAAAAGGCAAACAAAATGCTGGGATATAATTTCACCTACGAGTCTCAGGTTATTCACGGTGACCGAAGGGGCGGAGCCTTAATCGGCTACCCTACCATAAACCAGCATCTCCCTCAGGGACTTATCGTTCCGAAGTTCGGAGTTTATGAAAGCAGGACTTTTGTCGGCGGTAAGCAGTATAAATCATTTACGAACATAGGAGTGCGGCCCACCTGGAGAGTTGATGTTCCGCTGAGCGAGACTCATATTTTTGGCTTTGACGGCGATCTTTACGACGAGAATATCAGAGTTGAACTTGTCAGGTATCTTAGGGAAGAAAAGAAATTTTCAACGATTGAAGAGGTAAGGGCACAGCTTGATTATGATAAAAGCAGTATTATTTGATTTTGACGAAACGTTGCAGGACAGAACAGCGGCTTTTGAAAAGTATATGGACACTTTTTTTGCCGATTTCTGCCCCGATATCAGCGAAAGCGAAAAAGAAAAAAGAAAAGAAGAAATGCGAATAACAGGCAAGGGCGGTTACGTCAACCGTGAGGAGTGGTATTCATCACTTGTAAAGAGTTGGGGATGGTCTGACGCACCCTCTGCCAAAGTGCTCGCAAATCATTATGATACATTGTTCGGGGACCACAACGTGATATTCCCTGATTCAAAAAAACTACTTGAAGAACTGAAAAGAAGAGGATATATAACAGGCGTAATAACTAACGGTCCGTCCGTACTGCAAAATCACAAGATGGATACCAGCGGACTCAGACCGTACTGTGATATAGTTATCGTCAGCGGCGATATCGGCATACATAAGCCTGACCCTGAGATATTCAGATATACGGCAAAAAAGCTTAACCTTGAGCCTGGGGAATGTGTTTATGTGGGGGATCATCCGATAAACGACATACAGGGTGCACTTGAAGCCGGTATGAAAGCCATACGTATGAATTACGGATGGTTCAAAGATCAGGAACTCAGGGAGGACGTGCCGACCATAGACAGTATAATCGACGTGCTTAAGTACGTTTAAATTAATATTTTGAGGAGGATAAAAATGGAAGAAAACAACAATCAATACACCAACGGACAGAATCGGTATGGTGATACAGGCAGCAATGGCGACGGAAATTATCAGCCGCCTGAGATGAACGGCAATCAGCAGCAGTATTATCAGCCGCCGCAGTATCAGAATACCCAGGTGTATGCACCTGTACAGCCGCCTAAGAAAAAGCACACCGCCGCTAAGGTTATCGGAATTATTTTTGCAGTCATAGTACTGATATTCGTTGCGCTTTTTGTAATCGGACTTTTTGTTGGGGATACAGAGGACGGCGGATTCGTTACGCAGACCACCACCCAGCATTCCGAGTCGGCAGATCAGACCCAGCCGCCGACAGAAGCGGAATCAAACAGCTTTTCAACCGGCACCATCAGCGAAAACAAGTACACAAACAGTTTTGCAGGTTTCGGTATTGATCTTCCTGATGCAAACTGGAGATTTTTGGGCGAAGACGAAGTTTATGAAATGCTCGGTGACAGCAGCCCGCAAAAGGATGAAAACGGCAGTATCTACGTTGAATCCGAGGGCGAAACTGCTTACTACGATATGATGATGCTCAATGACATAACCGGTACAAATATTCAGGTAGTATTGTCACAGGGCAACGGCGTGTCAGGAGTAATTACGTCGGAGGAGCTTTATCTCAGCAATGCGTCAAGCGGTCTTGAAGACGACGGCACAACCAAAGTCGGCGATACATACACCGTGACGATTGCAGGCGAGGAATACACCGCCGTTAATGTTGACTATACCGCATACGGAACCACTCAGACAATAGCTGTAAGAAAGGTCGGCAGCGATTTTGTCACGGTTATTATCACAATTTACAGCGGACTTGATATGAACGGTACGGATTATTATACTGATATGTTCTATCCGATGTAAGCTAAAAAGATATTGACAAGCATGTTCTTGTCTGCTATAATATCTAAGCCTTTGGAAACAGGGGCAATCCTTGCCTGTGCTGATGTGCGCAGGCCAAAAGACCAGAAGGAGGTGCTGAAGAATGGCATTAAAAAATTATGAAATCGTATTGGTTTTCTCCCTTTCAAACGGAGAAGAGAATGTTGAGAGACTTAAGGAAAAGTTCACCGATCTCATCAGCAAAAATGGCACTCTCGGCGAAGTAGAAACATGGGGCAAGCGTAAGCTCGCATATCCTATCAACTACGAGACCGAAGGCTATTACATGGTAATTGATTTTTCATGCGATGAAAAATTCCCTGCTGAGCTTGATCGTGTAATCAACATCACTGACGGCGTACTTCGTTCACTGATCGTTGCAAAAGGCGAGTAACGGAGGGCTGACTGATGATTAATTCTGTTGTGCTCATGGGCAGACTGACTTATGAGCCGGAACTCAGGACTACGCCAAACGGTATTTCCGTTATCAGCTTTCAGATTGCCTGTGACAGACAGTATCAGGCAAGGGGCGAGGAAAGACGCGCTGATTTCATTGATGTTACCGCCTGGAGACAGACCGCCGAGTTTGTTTCACGTTATTTCCACAAGGGATCAATGATTGCTGTCGAGGGCTCTATCCAGACAGACAATTTCACCGACAAGGACGGAAATAAGAGAAAGTCAGTAACAGTAGTTGCAAACAACGTATCATTCTGCGGCTCAAAGGCTGAGAGCGGTACCACTAATCCGGCATTCTCACAGCCGGCGCCAAGTTACGCCAGTGCTGATAATTCAGATTTTGAAGAAATCGTTGATGATGACGACGATTTACCATTTTAAAGGAGGAAACTGATATGGCATACAATAAAGCCAACGGTCCCCGTAAGGGCCGCAAAAAGGTTTGTGCTTTCTGCGTAGAAAAAGTTGAGACTATCGACTATAAAGACGTTACAAGACTTAAGAGATTTGTTTCTGAAAGAGCAAAGATTCTCCCCCGCCGTGTAACAGGTACTTGCGCAAAGCATCAGAGAGAGCTTACCACCGCCATCAAAAGAGCAAGGCATCTGGCTCTTCTCCCTTACACAGCTGACTAATTTTAATGTTAACAACCGAAAAGCCGACGGATTCCGTCGGCTTTTGTGTTTTGTCTGAAAGTCTGAGGCATAGTTTGGCGTGATGTCATTTTATTTGCGGCTAACAGGCGCTTCTTTGTCTATTTTTATTCTTGCATTGACAGGAATATAGGTATATAATTACATTGAAATATAAGGTTTATGGAGCGTTTTATGAATAAATTTATGGACAAGGATTTCCTTTTGGATACTGACATGGCTAAGAAGCTGTTTCATGAATATGCAGAGGATATGCCTATATGCGATTATCACTGCCATCTCAGCCCTAAGGAGATTTACGAAAATCAGCCGCCTGAAAATATTTCTCAGCTGTGGCTGTCTGGCGACCATTATAAATGGAGGGCTATGAGGAGCTGCGGCGTTGAGGAAAAATACTGCACAGGCGACGCCACCCCCAGGGAAAAGTTTGAAAAATTTGCCTATACACTTCAGTACTGTATCGGCAACCCTTTGTATCACTGGGCGCACATTGAGCTTCAGCGTTATTTCGGAATAGATACTCCGCTTAATGCCAAGACAGCGGACGAAATCTACGACAGGGCAAATAAAGCTATTGCCGAGGGAGACTTCAGACCGCAAAGCCTTATTATGCGTAGCAATGTAAAAATTGTCTGCACTACCGATGATCCTGTGGATGACCTGAAATATCATAAGCTTCTTAAAGATGTTGACGGATTTGACTGCAAGGTACTCCCAAGCTTCAGACCGGACAAGGCGCTTAACGCTCATCTTGACGGATTTGCCGATTACATAAAGACTCTCGGCAATGCCGCAGGCGTTGAGATAAAAAGCTATAAGGACGTAATAAAAGCACTGCTTGCCAGAGCGGATTATTTTAATGAAGTCGGATGCAAAGTATCGGACCAGGCATTTGACTATCCGCCGTATTCCATGGCTGATGACAGCGAGATTGAAGCGGTTTTCCAAAAGGCGATGAACGGTGAGAAAATCACCATGCAGGAATGCGATAAATACAGGACACCCGTTCTTCTTGCTCTTGGTAAAAAATATAAGCAGCTTGGCTGGGCTATGGAAATCCATATCGGAGCCATGAGAAATAACAATACCCTGATGTTTGAAAAACTGGGCGCTGATACGGGCTTTGATTCCGTAGGGGATTGCGAAGTAGCCGCTCCGCTTTCACGTTTCCTTGACGCTCTCAATAAGGAAGACAATCTTCCCAAAACGATACTGTTTAATCTTAATGACAAGGACAATACGGTACTTGGCACAATGCTCGGCAATTTCCAGAGCGCTGATGCTGAAAGCAAGATTCAGTTCGGTCCCGCCTGGTGGTTTTTGGATACCATGGACGGCATGATAAATCAGATGAAAACGCTGGGCAATCTCGGCGTGCTGGGCAAGTTTGTGGGAATGGAGACCGATTCCCGCTCATTCACATCATACGGCAGACACGAATATTTCAGGCGCATTATGTGCTCGCTTATCGGCAGATGGGTTGAGGACGGCTGGTATGCCTGCGATATGGACATTTTAAAAGAAATTGTCTGCGGCATATGCTATAATAACGCAATAAAATATTTTAATTTTTAATATTACGGAGGAATAAAAATGGACCTGAAATTAAGACCTAAAGAGGAGTGCACATTTGACGAGATCTCCCTGGGCGAAATTATGCTTAGGCTTGACCCCGGTGAGGGCAGAATAAAAACAGCCCGCTCATTTCGTGCATGGGAAGGCGGCGGAGAATACAACGTTGCCAGAGGACTGAGAAGATGCTTCGGTCTGAAAACAAGCGTGGTTACTGCTTTTGCAGAGAATGAGATAGGCTATCTGCTGGAGGATTTCATTCTTCAGGGCGGCGTTGATACGTCACTTATTAAGTGGATGCCCTTTGACGGAATCGGCAGAACAGTCAGAAACGGTATCAACTTTACCGAGCGCGGATTCGGTATTCGCGGCGCAGTAGGCGCTTCCGACAGGGGAAATACCGCCGCTTCACAGCTTAAGCCCGGCGATGTTGACTGGGATTACATATTCGGTACTCTCGGTGTTCGCTGGCTTCACACAGGTGGAATTTATGCCGCTCTTTCAGAAACCTCAGCTGAGGTGGTAATTGAGGCTGTCAAGAAAGCCAAGGAATACGGCACAATCGTTTCTTATGACCTTAACTACCGTCCGTCATTGTGGAAGGATATCGGCGGTCAGGCGAAGGCTCAGGAAGTAAACAGAGAGATTGCCAAGTATATCGATGTTATGATAGGCAACGAAGAGGATTTCACTGCAGCTCTGGGATTTGAGGTTGAGGGCAACGACGCCGAGCTTAAGGAGCTTAATATAGACGGTTATTATAAAATGATTGAAGCCGTTACAAAGGTTTATCCTAATTTCAAGGTTATTGCCACAACTCTCAGAACTGTTAAAACAGCAACCGTAAACGAGTGGAAAGCAATTTGCTGGGCAGACGGCAAGATATACAGGTCAATTGAGTATCCTGAGCTGGAGATACTTGACAGAGTAGGCGGCGGAGATTCCTTTGCTTCCGGTCTTATCTATGGTCTTATGACCTATCAGGACGCTCAGAAAGCCGTAAATTACGGCGTTGTTCACGGTGCTCTTGCCATGACCACACCCGGCGATACCTCTATGGCTTCGCTTAAGGAAGTTGAAAATAAAGTCGGCGGCGGCTCTGCGCGTGTTCAGAGATAATCTGCTGACTGTTAGTTTTATATTAATGATATTTGCATATTACTGCTTTTAGGAGGATAATTATGGCTAATAAGATTGAAACGCTGGCAAAAATTCAGGAGGTAGGTATAGTAGCTGTTGTACGTGCTACCTCGATTGAACAGGCTGCAAAAATTACAGACGCTTGTATCGCAGGCGGAGTAGCCGCAATAGAGCTTACATTTACAGTGCCTCATGCCGACAAGCTTATTGAGGCTATGAAGGAAAAATACAATTCAGGCGAAATCATCATCGGCGCAGGAACGGTTATGGACGCCGCAACAGCACGTATTGCTATTCTTGCAGGCGCTGAATACATCGTGTCACCTTATTTCGACCCTGAGACCGTAAGAACCTGTAACCGTTACGGTGTTCCGTCTATGCCCGGTATTTACACCCCCACCGAGGCTGTACACGCTATGGAGTGCGGTGCAGATGTGCTCAAGGTGTTCCCAGGTGATATTGCAGGACCGTCATTCATTAAGGATATTCACGGTCCTATCCCGAACGCTGTTATGATGCCCTCAGGCGGTGTTGACGTTGATAATGTTAAAGACTGGATTAAAGCCGGCGCCATTGCCTGCGGTGCAGGTTCTTCACTTATTGCCGGTGCAAAGACAGGCAATTATGACAAGATTACCGAAACAGGAAAGCTCTTTGTACAGCGTATTAAGGAAGCAAGAGCTGAAATGGCAGCTAAATAATATTTATGAAATTAAAAAGACTCTGAATCGAATAACTCAGAGTCTTTTTTCTTTTATTTGGTTAATGTAAGTGCGTTTTCCTCAAGTATGTCAACGGCTTCGGCGCCGCATTTTTTTATAATTTCCTTGATACCTTTTTCGTACTCAGGCGGTCTTGACGTAAGATTATGACAGTCAGAGCCGATAAGGTGTACGCGCCCGGTTTCAAGATATTTTATCAGCCTTTTTCTTATATGCCTTGGAGCGTTGACAAAGGAGCCGATGTTTACTTGGGCAAGGCATCCGATTGCGAGATACTCGTCAAGAAGGTCCTCGTTTTCCATAAGAGCTGAATAACGCTCTATGTGAGCCAGTATGGGCTTTAATCCATATTCATAGTTGAGATTGAGTAAACGGTCATACTCCTCATCTGAAAAATCCGATGAAAACGGATGCTCGATAAGCGCATATCCTGAATTACCTATGGCAAGCCGCTCAAGGTTTTCGTTGCTGAACAGATAGCGGCTGATATAAACTTCCGCCGCCGGAATAAGCTTGGGACTTCCCGGGGGAAGCGCCTGCATAAGTTTGTTATAAGCTTTGTCCCTGCGCTCAAGGAAATCGTTGAGGGATATTGAATCAGAATAATAGTGGGGAGTAAGAATAATTGCCTTTGCCCCCTGAAGGTGAAGCCTTTTTATCATTTCAAGGCTGGTTTCAACGTCAGGCGCTCCGTCATCTATCCCCGGAAGAATATGGCAGTGAGTTTCAGCAAGATTGTTAATAAGCATTTAGTTCACCCCTTAGTTTCTGGGATCATATTTATCGTTGCTGCCTTTATAGCTGCCGTAAGTTCCGTATGTGCCATAAGTTGCGTATGTGCCGTAGCCGTAAGAGCCTTTACCGTATTTTCCGTAGCCGTAAGAGCCTCTTCCGTATCTGCCGGCTTTTGACTCAACAAAGTTTACAACAAATCCGAGTATCTTAGCGTCGATAAACTCAAGCGCCGATAGTGCTTTCTGAAGCTCAGGATGCGTCGACTGATTGGAACGTACAACAAGTACAACACCGTCAGATTCCCTGATAAGCGGAAGTGAGTCCGATACAACGTTAATCGGCGGGGTGTCGATGATAATATAGTCAAAATCTCTGCTGACATCGTTGATAAATTCCGTCATAAGCTCAGAACCGAGAAGCTCTGCAGGATTAGGCGGAATTGTACCTGAGCAAAGCAGGCTGAGATTTTCGTATTCGGTAGGATGAACAACGCTGAAAAGGTCGGCTCTTCTTTTGCCCTGAATTTTGTCACCGAGATAATTAGTAAGTCCCGGTGAGTTGGGCACTGAGAAATACTGGTGAATCTTTGGCTTTCTGAGGTCGCCGTCAATCAGCAGTACCTTCTGGTCTGCCTGTGAGAGGCTGACGGCGAGGTTGACTGTTGTGGTGGTTTTGCCCTCGTTAGGAGCAGAGGAAGTAACAACAATCATTTTGCATCCTTTTTTCATTACGGAGAACATAATGTTTGCTCTGATTGTTTTGTAAGACTCTTCTATTCTGAACTTAAGCGCTGAAGGAATCGGCGCATTCTCAAGCAGATAACGCGAAGAAGCAGAGTCGCTGTTTTTCGTTTTTCTTGATTTTTTTGCCATCAGTTGTTCTCCCCTTTCCTTTTTTCAGGACTTTTTCCTGCAGGTTTGAACTCGAATTCGGGAATTGTTCCCAGTACCGGGATACCGTATCTTTCAGTAAGATCGTCGCTTCCCTTAACTCTTATATCGAGTATGTCGCGAAGAATTACGTACAGAGCCGCAAGAACGGCGCCTGCTGCAAATCCGATCAGGCACTTTTTAGTATAGCCCAGGCTTTCGGATGTGGTAGCCTTAAGAGCAATGTCCTCAACTGAGGCGATAACAAGCCCGTTGTTTGTTTCCTCCATTTTGTCGGGTATGCTGGTTTCAAGCTGGTGGGCGATTTGGTAAGACATGTCCGCGTCCGTAGTGGTTACGGTTATTTTGAACATAGCCGTGTTTTCTATTATCTCAAAAGTCAGCGAATTTTTAATCTGGTTAGCTGTATACGATGTGCCGTTTTCCTTGTTTACATCATCGGCGATTGCCTGATTAAATTCGTTTGTTTTGAAAAGCTCAATGTAGGTGTCGAGCATTTTGATAGCGTAATTCATCTTGCTGGTGTTGCTTGCCTGCTGAGACACAGTGGAGGAATCGGAAAGCTCCTGCTGTGAGTCCTGAGAAAATGCAAGAAACTCAACGCTTGACGAATAGGTTAAAGTCGTAAAATTAGCCGTGTAAAAATAAGCAAGAAGTGTACCTATAAGTGCAAATAAAAGCAATACTTTCCACTTTTTTAAAAGAAGGGAAATGATCTTCTGCACGTTCGCATCTATGTTCATATTGTCTCCTTAATTATATTAAGAATATTATTAGCTCTTGTCCTATATATTACTCTATAACAAAAAAATTGTCAATGACGCATACATATATCTATTGACAAAACTGCATAAAAGTTACATAATTATTTATATTATACTAATTTTATAAGGATTTATTATTTTATG